>OFCH01000035.1_pt1 | contig 64630 bp, 49 predicted proteins | sample 1520771 | NCBI WGS metagenome assembly OFCH01 (sample SAMEA2699034, study PRJEB24076) | metagenome | biome: Human gut stool | place: Spain | collected 2012-10-23 | reverse complement strand
GATGGCTGTTCAGTATCTGAAAGGTGGATATGGTTCAGTTGATATGGGAGCTATGATGGGTACTTTGGTACTCGCAATCGTTCCAATCATTATCTTCTATTTATTCTGTCAGAAATACATCATTGAAGGTGTTGTGGCAGGTGCAGTTAAAGGTTAATCCTTGTAAAAAGAAGATAGATAAATTAAAATAAAAGAGAGAAACTTATTATATGATAACAGCAGTATTTTTTGCAGAAAGAAATACTGCTGTTTTCGGACGTTAAAAAGGAATAGAGTGTATGACTACAATATTAATTGCAGATGATGAAAAACTGGAACGAAACGGAATAAAATTATTGTTGAAAAGAGAAGGGGCAGAGTGTGAAATTCTGGAAGCTGAAAATGGAAAAGTGGCACTGGGGATTTTGATGGATCGGAAAGTGGATATTCTGTTTTCAGATATTAAGATGCCATATATGAATGGGCTTGAGCTTACAGAAAAAGCGAGAGAGTTATATCCGGATCTGGAGATTATTATTTTCAGCGGGTATAACGATTTTACTTATGCAAGAGATGCTTTGCGTTATGGGGTGGTTGATTATGTGCTAAAGCCTGTCAATCCGAAAGAATTTCACAAGACATTTGAACGTGTGCAAGGAAAAATCCAAAGCAGGATTGAAGATAAAGAAAAACAGACAAGACAGGGGGATTATCTGAAAAAATATTTTCTTCAAAATTATCTTTACAAAGGAAATATTGAAGATTACCAACAGGTCCAGGCGTATGCACAGGAAATGACAGATGAGAAGAATCCATATATCAGAATGATAATAGCGAGCAGTACCAATCATTTCTTTGAAACAGAGGAAGAACATTTTGTTGAAAGCTTAAAAGAAAAGTTAAAAAGAGACTTTTTTTACCTGAATCTGAATTCAAATGAGTCACTATTTTTATTCAGAGAAAAATATGCAGATTATGAAAAACTGGCAAATCAATTAAATCATTTTTTCCAACAGCACTATGACACAAACTGCTATTTTGCGGTAAGCAGGGAAGTAAGCGGTATTCAAGAAATGCCAGAGGAATTTCAGCAGTTAGAACAGTTGCTGGAAGAAAAATTTTATCAGCCGAAGCAACATATATTTGTACATGGAAAAAAGGTGGAGTCAACAGAAGATGTTATTGTTGAAGAATCAGAGATATTAAATAATATTTCAGAGGATATTAAGTTCAAAGATATTACACATTTATGGCAGGATTTCCATCGATTGGAGCAGAAATATACGACAGATAAACCTTATTCGGAAATGTACGCAAAATTTGTTTTTTCAAGCATTTTAAAGGAAGTTTATGAAGCAATGTCTTCATCGGAAGAAAAAGGATTATCAAAAAAAGTAGATCAATTATATCATTGCAAGACAATACAGGATGTGCGTTCCATCACATCCACTGCGATACAGGAGCTGGAGAATTATTTACAAGAACAAAATGAAGGGTTCCGAAGTGAAATCACAGAGGTTAAGAGTTATATTTATCACAATTATGAAAAAGAATTGAATGTTGAGATACTGGCAGAAAAGGTATACTTGTCGGCTGGATATTTAAGTGCGATTTTTAAAGAAGCGACGGGGATGAACCTGAATCGATTTATACGAGAGGTGCGAATGAACAAGGCAAAAGAGTTGTTGGAAAATTCGACAAAGAAGATTACACAGATTGCAAGAGAAGTAGGATTTTCAAATACATCATATTTCTGTCGAAGTTTCAGAGAATTCTTTGGAAGTACACCTGAGTCATGTCGAAAAGGAGAGATGGATGATAAGGAAACTGAAGCAGAAGTATAAAGATTTAAAATATCGTTATAAGACTACACTTATAATTGTGCTGGCAGGGATGCTTCCGGTAGTACTCATTGTCATATATATGCAGATGGGTGTGTTGAGATCTCTTAGAGAGCAGGAAACAGGCAGTATGCAGAACTCATTGAATCAGGCTGTAGATACGATGGAAGGACAGATTCAGATATATGAGAATCTAATTGATTATTTGTCATATTCTCAGAATCTGAGAAATGTTTTAAGTCAGACCGGAGAGAGTGATTACGAAAAATACGTTCAGTATAGAAATGTAGTAGATCCACTTTTGGAAATGCCGCAGATATATCATAAAGAGATTCAGGGGATAACAATTTATTCGGGAAATATTGATGTGGAGCATGGTTCATCTCTTGTTCCAATGGAAGCAATACAAGGAGAAGAATGGGCAGAGCAATTAACTGACAGTTCAATACTGGAATGGTTTGTACAACGTGGTGCTAATAAGAAAATCGTTGTTGCAAGAAAGTTTTATGACGAAGATGATATCACGGCAGTGCTTGCAATGAAGCTGGATTATTCTGTAATGCTGGAACCATTTACTTCATTACTGAAGAATAATACAGGAGGGATTATTCTTGATGAAGACGGAAATGTGATATATTCCAGTTATTCTATGGATGAAGTATTTAGACCAAAGTCGCCGGAGTCGTTAGAGTATTTACAAAAGAACTATGTGTGCATGGGGCAGGAGATGGAAAATGTGGGATGGTATTTTTATTTGTATCGTCCTGAAAAAGTTATTACAAAGTCAGCATATATACTTGGGTTGCGTAATATTCCGATTATTTTACTCTGTATCGTGTTATTGGTTGTTTTAGGGTATGCATTTTCAAAACGACTGGTTTCTTGTCTGGAACGATTGACAGAGAATATGAATCAGGTCCACCGTGGATTTCGTAAAGTAACAGTGGATAGTGATTCTAAAGATGAGGTCGGAACGCTGATCCGTTCTTTTAAACGAATGATGGAAGAATTAAATAAATTAATATCGGAAGTGTATGAAGCTAAAATCGAGCTTCAGCATACGGAGATGAGAGCGTTGCAGGCACAGATCAATCCCCATTTTTTGTATAATTCGTTGTCTATTATTAACTGGAAAGCAATAGAGGCAGAAGAGGATGAAATCAGTAAAGTGACCTTGGATTTGTCCACGTATTATCGAACCAGTTTGAATCGTGGTGAGACAATGACAACGGTTGAAAATGAAATCCGAAATATCAGGGCATATTTGAATATTCAATTAATTATGCATGATAATAGTTTTCGGGTTGAAGAGGAAATCGATGAAAGCTGTTATCAGATCATGACACCCAAATTGATTTTACAGCCGCTTGTAGAAAATGCGATAGACCATGGACTTGACCCTCTCGAAAAGGAAGAAAAAGTTCTTACGATCCGTGTGAAAAAAGAGGAAAATCAGGTTGTATTTCAAGTTCAGGATAATGGAAATGGGATGCCACAGGAAAAAGCAGAACAAATACTGGGAATTCAGTCTCCTGGCTATGGCGTTCATAATGTCTATGAAAGAATTAAGCTGCTATATAAAGAAAATGGAGCAATGCGAATTGTGAGTGAAGAAGGAAGAGGAACTATGGTAGAAATTCGAATTCCGGAAAAGCAGGAAATGGAATACGAAGGAAGAATTTAGGATGGAAAGGGAAGAAGATAATGAAGTACCATAGATATAATAAAAAGACAGCGAGAAAAAGATTTCCCAATAAACAAAGAATGAAAGTGATTGCAGGATGCACGGCATTGTGTATTGCTTTATTAGGAGAGAGCTGTCTTCCTGTATCAGCGGCTCAAAATAAGAAAGATTTAAAGACGAGGGTGCTGGAGCGGGCGGAACATTCTGCGTATGGTGCATATCCGGAAACCGTTACATATACACTTGGGAAAATCGCGGGGACAAAAAATTCAAACCTTCCGGTGGGAGATACTTACGAGAATAATGCATATACAAGATATTTGAAAAAACTGCTGAATATTCAGAACAAGGACGTTTTTGAGTTGGAGGATGGAAGAACCTATGAGCAGGCTGTAGAAATGGCAATTCAGGATAAAGAAATCCCGGATGTTCTTGTAGTAAAAGGATTGGACACATTGAAACAACTGGTAGAACGGGGGATGGTGGAAGATTTGTCCTCCGTATATGAGGAATGTGCAACAGACCGAATTAAGGAAATGTATGAGAGCTATGGAACAAGCGTCCTGGACTCGGCTACATTTGATGGGAAGTTATACGCATTTCCAGATACGGTGATAGATCATGGCTCAATGCTTTTATGGCTCAGAAGTGACTGGATGGAAGAACTGGGACTGGCAGAACCGAAAACAATGGATGAGGGGATGGAAATCATTCGTCAGTTTGTAGAACATGATATGGCAGGAGGTCATAAAACAATCGGAATTGCATGTAGTACAGAATTGATATCAGAGAGCAGTTCAACTTATGGTGTGGATCCGATTTTCATAGAAATGGGTTCCATGCCGGGCAAATGGATTTTACAGGACGATGGAAGTGTTGTATACGGATCTGTGACAAGTCAGACAAAAGATGCGTTGGCATATTTACATGAACTATATGAAAATGGAACGATTGACTCGAGGTTTCTTCTTAGAAAGACAGAGAATCTGGATCAAATGATTGCAGATGGTACTTGCGGGGCTGTTTTTGGAAAATGGTGGGCACCGAATAACCCGTTGAGCAGTACAAGCCGGGCAAATGAGTCCGCTGTCTGGAAACCGTATTTGCTGACAAATAAGAAACAGGTACAAACGCTGGAATCTTATAAAGACTGGCTGTATGTGGTGGTAAGGAAAGGATATGAACATCCGGAAATCGTAGGAAAATGCATAAGCGTATTGTTTGATTATACAAGATATCAGGATAGAAATGCATCTGAGATTAACGATTATTTTTCATTAAATGTGGATCCGAAAGCCAGACCGATGAACATCAACGTAGATTATTGGGATGGCCTGTATCGGACAACAGAACATATTCAACAGGCATTAGATGGAACAATAAAAGCAACCAATCTGACAGGGATTGAAAAAGCCTATTATCAGACGTGTAAATCTTACATGAAAGGGTATTTGACGACAGCAACTGCCTGGGCATCTTATGCATCCCGTATGCAGGCAGTACCGCTTTTGGCAAAATCAGAATCAGGACGAGGAAACCAGCCATTGTCTATGGGAGATGCAGATGGGGAAATTCCGCAGACATTGCAGGAACTGGAACAGGCAACATTTTTACAGATTGTCTGCGGAGAAAAGCCACTCTCGTATTTTGACGAATTTGTCCAGGAATGGTATAGTTCTGGAGGGGACAAATTGACCCAGGAAGTACAAAAAGGATATGATGAAAAGAATAAATAAAGTCGAGCAGCCGCGAGACTTGGCGCGTGATTCTGGTCAGCGTAAGCTGGCACATTCTTTACAGAATCACTGCGCATCCTCGCGGAGCGTTTATCTCAGTCGGAGATTGGACTCCCACTGAGACAATTTGCTGTTACTTACCACCTGAAAGAGGTGGGAGTCTTCTCGACTGAGATAAAAATTCTCATATTTAACAGGAGTGGGAAATGAAGGGAAAAGTAATATTGAAAAAAATTGGGATAGGAATAATCACGGCAGCATTATTATTATCTCAGCCAATGCAACTGGTGTATGCGGAGGAAGAAAATAATCCAGAGGCAACAGAAGAAGCCGCGGATGCGAATCCGGAAGAGAAGACAAAAGAGCAGATCGCAGCCGAGGAGGCTGCAAAAAAACAGGCATCTTATGACACACCGGTAGATACAAATGGATTGGAAAACTGGCCGACAGGGCCGAATGTATATGCAGCGTCAGCAATTGTCATGGATATTGATAGCGGAGCAGTCCTTTACGGGAAACAGATAGATGAAAAACGATATCCTGCAAGTATTACAAAACTGCTTACTGTATTAGTTGCATTGGAAAATGCAAATCTGACAGATAAGATTACATTTACAGATGAATGTCTAAATTTTTTAGAGTGGGATGATGCAAATATTGGAATGCGTGTCGGAGAAGAGATTACGCTCGAAGAAGCGCTTTATGGGGTGTTACTCGCATCAGCAAATGAAGTTTCTTATGCAGTTGCAAAGAATGTCGGGGAAAATCTTGGCATAGGTTATGATGGATTTATTGAATTAATGAATGAACGTGCTCAGGAACTTGGATGTAAAAATTCGCACTGGGTTAATGCAAATGGTCTTCACGACGAAAATCATTATACAACGGCTTACGATATGGCACTGATTGCATCAGCAGTCTATCAGAAAGAAGATTTCCAGAGAATCGAGCAGACGTTGGAGTATAAACTGGGCAAGACAAATCTGGTAGAGGAAGAACGTATTCTGGATCAGAACCATAAGATGCTCTGGCCGGAAAACTATTATTATTATCCATATGCAAAAGCCGGAAAAACAGGATATACAGACCAGTCAAAGACAACGCTTGTAACGATGGCGGATAATGGAAATATGAGACTGGCAGCGGTCGTGCTTGGGGATTATGGCGTGGATGCATATGAAGATACGAGAAATATGTTTGAGTATGGATTTGGAAACTTTCGAAAAGTTATGCTGTCCGAACAATCAAAGTCGGAGGATATTGAAAGTTTTGCAGATAGTAACGCATACATAGTCTTGCCGGAAGCAGTTGATTTTACAAATGTGGACTGTGAAATTCAGTTGTCGGATACTGACGGTAATAATGCCGATATGGCAACAGCAGTATACACTTATCAGGGAAATATTGTAGGAAAAGCAGAAGTTAAGGTAAGTGATATTTACAAAGAAAAACAGAGTGCAGCGGTGACAGCGAAAAAGGATTCGAAGAAATCGGCTCAGACAGAAGCAGCAAAAGATGGAGAAATTTCTTGGAAAGGGTACCTGCCATTGATTGTAATGGGAGGCATTACAGTAGCAATATTGTTTGTGTTTTTACCAATTTGGCTGCATCTTCAGAGGAAGAGAAGGAAGAACCGAAGAAGAAGGTAAAACGAATAAAGAAATAATCAGGGGCAGATATGAGTGGTGTCATATCTGCCCCTGATGGGTATGTGCTATTTTGCATTTATTACTTGTGCAACTTTCTCTTTGTCAGGATTTGCTATGATTCCTTTGTCAGTTATGATTGCAGTAATTAATTCATGAGGAACAACATCAAACGCAGGATTATATACTTTTACTCCTTCCGGAACTGTTCGCTTGCCAAAACCACAGGTTATTTCTTCCGCACTTCGCTCTTCAATCGGGATATCGTCTCCGGTTAGTGTGTTCATATCAATTGTTGAAACCGGACCTGCAATATAAAATGGAATATTATGATGTTTTGCTAAAACAGCAACGGAATATGTACCAATCTTATTTGCGGCATCTCCATTCGCTGCAACTCTGTCACAGCCAACAATTACTGCGTCAATTTTTCCTTGTTTCATTACCATTCCAGCCATATTATCTGTAATAACCGTAACATCAACACCGGCTTGATTTAACTCCCATGCTGTTAAACGGGCACCTTGTAATAAAGGTCTTGTTTCATCTGCGTATACCTTGAAATTAATGTTTCTTTCTTTTCCTAATAACATTGGAGATAATGCTGTTCCATAATGTACAGTTGCCAGTCCACCGGCATTACAATGCGTCAATAATGTCATGCCATCTTTTAACAAGGGCAATGCATTTTCACCAATTTATATGCATGCATTCTCTTCGTATTTCTCAATGTTTATAGCTGTTTCTTCCAATGCCTTCTGGCACACCTCATTTGATTCATCAGCATATTTTTCTCCGGTTTCTTTCATCCTATCTAATGCCCAAAACAAGTTTACTGCCGTAGGTCTGGAAGTTGCCAGATATTCGATAGTTTCTTTTAATTTTTTATGATATTTTGCGGTACTTTCTTTGACATGTTTCTGCATTTCTATTGCAACGCCATAACCTGCTCCAACCCCAATCGCAGGTGCTCCTCTGACACAGAGCATTTTAATGGCATCCCACATTACCTGTGCGTCTCTGATTTCCATAAATTTCACTTCTTCAGGTAATAAAGTTTGATCTAATACTTTTACATAAGTTTCTTTCCATTCTACTGGTTTGATCATACCACTCATCTTTTATTCCTCCTAATGTTTTTGTGACCGACAAGATATCCTGTATTTTTTCTCCCATTAATTAAGATAATTCTAGCATAAAGGTTTTGAAAATAGAAGTGCGTGGGTTGGTAATAGAAAAATTTGTCGAGGAAAACAACAAATATCCTTGTCAAGCCCTTGACGAAACCTTGATTTCTCCGTATAATTTACACTGTGAAATTTATAAAAACTATGAAAAACGATGACGAAGACAGTAGGGAATACCCGAAAGTTACAGCGAGCCGGAGATGGTGTAAGACCGGTACGAGTAAGACATTCTTGAATATCACTTCCGAGTTGCAATTGATGAAACAGCGGATTGATCAATAGATTAGATGGAGTAGCAATTGCCGGAGTTCCACCGTTACAGGAACGCATATGAACATAGCAGAAAAGCTTTGGAGTATGTTGTAACAGGTGGTTTATAAACGAAGATTTAACCCTTCGTCCTATTACAAGGACGGAGGGATTTTTTCATTATTAAAAGAAAGGAAGAATAATATGTATCAGAAAGTTTCTACAGACATGAATTTTGTCGAGCGTGAAAAAGAAGTTGAAAAGTTCTGGGAAGACAATCAGATTTTCCAGAAGAGTATGGAAGAAAGAGAAGGAAGTCCAATGTATACATTTTACGATGGACCTCCGACAGCTAATGGTAAACCACATATCGGTCATGTGTTGACTCGTGTAATCAAAGATATGATTCCACGTTACCGTACAATGAAAGGTTATGAAGTTCCGCGTAAAGCAGGATGGGACACACATGGTCTTCCGGTAGAATTGGAAGTTGAAAAAATGCTTGGACTGGATGGAAAAGATCAGATTGAAAAATATGGTCTGGAGCCATTTATCAACAAATGTAAAGAGAGTGTCTGGAAATATAAAGGAATGTGGGAAGACTTCTCAAGCACAGTTGGATTCTGGGCTGATATGGAGAAACCATATGTCACATATGACAATAATTTTATCGAGTCTGAATGGTGGGCATTAAAAACAATCTGGGATAAGGGACTTCTTTACAAAGGATTTAAGATCGTACCTTACTGTCCTCGTTGCGGAACACCGCTTTCAGCACAGGAAGTTGCTCAGGGATATAAAGATGTCAAAGAACGTTCAGCAGTTGTTCGTTTCAAGGTAAAAGATGAGGATGCATATATTCTTGCATGGACAACAACACCTTGGACATTGCCATCAAACCTTGCACTTTGTGTGAATCCAAAAGAGGATTATGTAAAAGTAAAAGCAGCAGACGGATATACTTATTATATGGCAGAGGCATTGCTTGACACAGTACTTGGACGTCTGGCAGAAGAAGGTCAGGCAGCATATGAAGTACTTGAGAGATATAAAGGTAAAGATCTGGAATACAAAGAGTATGAGCCATTGTATCAGTGTGCAGCAGATGCAGCAGAAAAACAGCACAAAAAAGCATTTTTTGTTACATGTGATGAATATGTAACATTAACAGATGGTACAGGTGTTGTTCATATCGCACCGGCATTTGGTGAAGACGATGCGAATGTAGGAAGAAATTATGATCTTCCATTTGTACAGCTTGTAACAGAAAAAGGTGAGATGGCTGACAGCACTCCATTTGCAGGATTATTTGTGAAAAAAGCAGACCCGGAAGTACTCAAAGATCTGGATGCTAAGGGATTGCTGTTCGATGCACCAAAATTTGAGCATAGCTATCCTCACTGCTGGAGATGTGATACTCCACTGATTTACTACGCTCGTGAGTCTTGGTTTATCAAGATGACAGCTGTTAAGGATGATTTGATCGCAAATAATAATACAATCAACTGGATTCCTGAAAGCATTGGAAAAGGACGTTTCGGTGACTGGCTTGAAAATGTTCAGGACTGGGGTATCAGCCGTAACCGTTACTGGGGAACTCCACTGAATATCTGGCAGTGTGAATGTGGACATATGCATTCAATCGGAAGTATTGAGGAACTGAAGTCTATGTCCGACAATTGTCCTGATGATATTGAACTGCACCGTCCATATATTGACGATGTAACAATTAAGTGTCCAAAGTGTGGTAAAGAAATGCATCGTGTACCGGAAGTAATTGACTGTTGGTTTGACAGCGGATCAATGCCTTTCGCACAGCATCATTATCCATTTGAAAATAAAGAGATTTTTGAAAAACAGTTCCCGGCTCAATTTATTTCAGAGGCTGTAGACCAGACTCGTGGATGGTTCTATTCTCTGTTGGCAATTTCTACATTGTTGTTCAATAAAGCACCTTACCAGAATGTAATCGTACTTGGACACGTGCAGGATGAGAACGGACAGAAGATGAGTAAATCTAAGGGAAATGCGGTTGATCCGTTTGATGCATTACAGCAGTACGGAGCAGATGCGATCCGTTGGTATTTCTATGTTAACAGTGCACCATGGCTGCCAAACCGTTTCCACGGAAAAGCCGTTATGGAAGGACAGCGTAAATTCATGGGAACATTGTGGAACACATATGCGTTCTTTGTATTGTATGCAAATATTGACAAATTCGATGCTTCAAAATATACACTTGAGTATGATAAGTTATCCGTTATGGATAAATGGCTGTTGTCAAAACTGAACACATTGATTAAAACAGTGGATGACAATCTTGCAAACTACAAAATTCCAGAGAGTGCAAGAGCACTTCAGGATTTCGTAGATGATATGAGTAACTGGTATGTAAGACGCAGCCGTGAGCGTTTCTGGGCAAAAGGAATGGAACAGGATAAGATCAATGCGTACATGACATTGTATACAGCACTTGTAACAGTTTCAAAAGTTGCTGCACCAATGATTCCATTTATGACAGAGCAGATTTATCAGAATCTGGTAAGAAGCGTAGATCAGACAGCTCCAGAAAGTATCCATCTTTGTGATTATCCTGTTGTAAATGAAGATTACATTGATACAGAGCTTGAAGCAAATATGGAAAATGTACTCAAACTTGTTGTAATGGGACGTGCCTGCAGAAATACATCTAACATTAAGAACCGTCAGCCAATCGGACAGATGTTTGTGAAAGCAGAATTCACATTACCTGAATTTTACCAGGAAATCGTTGCAGATGAGTTGAATGTAAAGAATGTTAAATTTACAGATGATGTAAGAGACTTTACTTCATATAGTTTCAAACCACAGTTAAAGACAGTTGGACCGAAATATGGTAAAATGTTGGGTGGAATTAAGAAAGCTCTCGATACAGTAGATGGTAATGCAGCAATGGATGAATTAAATGCGAACGGTTCATTAAATCTGGATGTAGATGGTCAGGAAATTACATTGTTCAAAGAAGATTTGTTGATTGATACAGCTCAGATTGAAGGATATGTATCAGAAAATGATAATGGAATTACAGTAGTTCTTGATACAAATCTGACAGAAGAACTTCTTGAGGAAGGATTTGTAAGAGAGATTATCAGTAAAATCCAGACAATGCGTAAAGAAGCCGGATTTGAAGTTATGGACAAGATCCGAGTTACTTATACAGGAAGTGAAAAAGCAGAAAGCATTTTTGCTAAATACGCAGAAAGTATTAGCAGCGAAGTGCTTGCTGAGGAAGTTACAAAAGCAGAACCAGCCGGTTATGTAAAAGAGTGGAAGATAAACGGCGAACAAGTTACAATGGGAGTTTGGAAAGAAGGGATGTAAAACCATGTACAGCAAAAGATTTGAGAAGGAAGCATTTAAGGCGGCAGTAAAAGAGAATGTAAAAACATTATATCGTAAGAAGGTTGAAGAAGCTTCAAAGCAGCAGATTTTCCAGGCAGTATCATATGCAGTAAAAGATATTATCATGGATGATTGGTTTGAGACACAGAACAAGTACGAAGAAGAGAATGTAAAAACAGTATATTACATGTCAATGGAATTCTTGATGGGACGTGCGCTGGGTAACAACCTGATCAATATGACAGCATATACAGAAGTAAAAGAAGCTCTGGATGAAATGGGAATCGATCTGAACGTGATTGAAGACGAAGAACCAGATGCAGCTCTTGGAAACGGTGGCCTCGGTAGATTGGCTGCCTGCTTCCTGGATTCTCTTGCAACATTGAATTACCCTGCTTACGGATGTGGAATTCGCTATCGTTATGGAATGTTCAAACAGAAAATTAAAGACGGATATCAGGTGGAGACACCAGATAACTGGTTAAAAGAAGGAAATCCATTTGAACTTCGTCGTGAAGAATATGCAAAAGAAGTTCGTTTTGGCGGAAATATCCGTTTCGAGAAAGATCCTGAGACAGGACGTGATGAGTTTATTCAGGAAAATTATGAATCAGTACTTGCAATTCCATACGATATGCCAATCGTTGGATACGGAAACCATGTAGTAAATACATTACGTATCTGGGATGCACAGGCAATTGTTGATTTCCAGCTTGATTCATTTGACCGTGGAGACTATCACAAAGCAGTAGAACAGGAAAACCTGGCAAAAACAATTGTTGAAGTACTTTATCCTAATGATAATCATTATGCAGGAAAAGAGCTTCGTTTAAAACAGCAGTATTTCTTCATTTCTGCAAGCTTGCAGGAGCTGATTGCAAAATATAAGAGAACAAATAGTGATGTTCGTAAACTTTACGAAAAAGTTGTTATTCAGATGAATGATACACATCCAACAGTTGCAGTACCTGAACTGATGCATCTGCTCATCGACCAGGAAGGTCTGACATGGGAAGAGGCATGGAATGTTACAACTAAGACATGTGCTTACACAAACCATACAATTATGGCAGAAGCATTGGAAAAATGGCCAATCGACCTCTTCTCTAAACTGCTTCCACGTATTTACCAGATTGTGCAGGAGATCGATCGTCGTTTTGTAAATGAAGTAAGAGCAAAATATCCTGGAAATGAAGAAAAAGTACGTAAGATGGCAATTCTCTGGGATGGTCAGGTACGTATGGCTAACATGGCAATCATCGCAGGATTCTCTGTAAATGGTGTTGCAAAACTTCATACAGAAATTTTGAAAAACGAGCAGCTGAAAGATTTCTATGAAATGATGCCAGAGAAATTTAACAATAAGACAAATGGTATTACACAGAGACGTTTCCTTGCTCATGGTAATCCGCTTCTTGCTGACTGGGTAACAGATAAGATCGGTGACGGATGGATTACAGACCTTGCACAGATTTCAAAATTGAAACCATATGTAGAAGATGAAAAAGCAAGAAAAGAATTTATGGATATCAAATATCAGAATAAAGTCCGTCTTGCAAAATATATCAAAGAACACAATGGAATCGATGTAGATCCACGTTCTATCTTTGATGTACAGGTAAAACGTCTGCATGAGTACAAACGTCAGTTATTAAATATTCTGCATGTTATGTATCTGTATAATCAGATCAAAGAGCATCCGGAGATGTCATTTTATCCAAGAACATTTATCTTTGGTGCAAAGGCAGCGGCAGGATATCAGAGAGCAAAAGAGACAATCAAACTGATCAACTCAGTTGCAGATGTTGTAAACAATGACAGAAGCATCAACGGCAAGATCAAGGTTGTATTTATCGAAGATTATCGTGTATCAAACGCTGAGTTGATTTTTGCGGCAGCAGATGTCAGCGAACAGATTTCTACAGCATCAAAAGAAGCTTCAGGTACAGGAAACATGAAGTTTATGCTGAATGGTGCTCCAACACTTGGAACAATGGATGGGGCCAATGTGGAAATCGTAGAAGAAGTTGGTATTGAAAATGCATTTATCTTCGGATTGAGCTCAGAAGAAGTTATCAACTATGAAAACAATGGTGGATATAACCCAACAGATATTTATTTCAATGATTGGGAGTTGAAACGTGTTATTGATCAGCTGATGGATGGAACATATGCAAAGGGTGATCATGAGATGTATAAGAACCTTTACAATTCACTTCTGAATACACAGTGTACAGACAGAGCAGATACATACTTTATCCTGAAAGACTTCAGATCTTATGCAGATGCTCAGAAGAGAGTGGAAGAAGCATATCGTGATCAGGACAGATGGTCAAAGATGGCAATGTTAAATACTGCATGCAGCGGTAAATTTACATCAGACCGTACAATTGAAGAGTATGTAAAAGATATTTGGAAATTGAAGAAAGTAACAGTTCCGTCTGGACAGCCTGAATAAAAGAAGAGGCGATTTATATGTATAATGATATTTATGGTTACAGCTACAGCATACCGGCAGAGGATCCATTTACAGGAATCGGAATAGGAATCATGATATTTTATATCATTGTAATGCTGTTGATAGGGATTATTTCCCTTGCAAGTTATATCCTTCGTGGTATAGGATTATATACAATTGCAAAGCATAGAGGATATGAGTATGCATGGCTTGCATTTATTCCATTCTTTAGAATATATCTGCAGGGAAAATTGAGCGGAGATATCACATTTAAGAACAAAACAATGCGTGATACAGGAATCTGGCTTGCAGTCATTCCGCTTATGTACGGCGTTGTGGTTTCGGTCATCTATGGAGTGATGTGTTTATGCGGAATGCTTGCAATATTTAGTATGACGATGCATGTAAGTGCAGGAAGAATTTTGATTCTCATTATTCTGATCATACTGGCACTTGCTATAAGTCTGGGATATAAGATCCTTTATAAGACTTTGCGGGTAATGGTCAATTATCAGATTTACTGCAATATGACATCAGGAAATATGGCTGTAGCACATGCGGTGCTCGGAGCACTTTTACCATTGTATGAGTCTATTTGCTTCTTTGTGATGAGAAATCGCGAGCAGAGCAACAATAACGAGACTCATGATGCAGATTCCACAGAGGATACAGAGGAAGAGCAAAAGACAGAAGAACCGCAAGAGGAAATGCCGATTGCAAATGAAGCAGTATCATTCGATACCGGAGATTCTGATGAGGTCGCATCAGACAATGAAATAACAGAACTTTAAATATGGAATATATTAGGACAGCCCTTCATATCATATGATATGGAGGGCTGTTCTGATGAAAAAAGAAGAGATACAACGGAAAATAAAATTCTGGGTATATTTCCTCATAATCCTTATTTTATTTCCTTATGTTATGACCGTGTTTATTCATGGGGCGGATATGAAAACAAAATGGAACCAAAATCAAAATTTTGTAAAAGTAAAACAGGTAGATATAAAAGGCGAGGAAGAAATCATAGAAGTTCCTTGGAATGAATATTTCACAGGAGTGCTATCAGCAGAAGTACCGGTTTCGGCGGAAAAAGAATTTATAAAGGCGCAGGCCGTTGTTGTGCGGACAAAATTGTATCAGATAAATGAGGATGCAAGACAAAATGGAAGAGAAGCTGTATTCGAGGAACAATATTTAACAACGAAAGAAATAGAAAAAAAGCAGATGAATGCTCAAAATGATTCTTATTATGAGAGGCTTCTACAAGCTGAGGAAGAAACGAAAAAGCAAGTGTTGTATTATCAGGGGACATATGCATATGTACCGTTTCATCGGTCTAGTAACGGAATGACGAGAAGTTATCAGGAGGTTACAGGGCAAGAAGCATATCCTTATTTGACGGCAAAAGAGTGCCCGGAAGATAAAGAGGCAGAGGATGAACTACAAGTACGGACTATATCGTATCGTGAGGTACAGAAAAAATGTCAGCCATTTTTGAAAGCGGTGGAAGAAAAGGATGCAGATAAGCTCTATAAGTTTTCGGATTTTAAAATAGAAGCTTATGATTCTGCCGGATATGTGTTACAGATGAAAATAGGAAATACCATTTGTAGCGGAGAGCAATTTAGAGAAGCACTGTCACTCCCATCGAGTTCATTTTCTATAAAAGATGTAAAGGGAGAATTACAGATTAAAACAAGCGGCAATGGACATGGTTTGGGAATGAGCCAGTGGACAGCGAATCAGATGGCAAAAGAAGGAAAATCGTATAGAGAAATTCTGCAGTATTTTTATGAAGGGACGGAAGTTGTGGAGCAGACAATGGAATAAAATCAGTAAATAGGTATAAGAATTCATTTATCTGGTAAAAATATAGCCAGAGGTGATGAATATGAATAATAAAGAGAAAGCTTCATTCTGGAAAAAAAGAAATGCAGCAGTTGCAGTTGTCATCTGCTTTGTTGCAGTGATTGCAGGTATTGGTACGTATACATTTCGCAATTCTGAGGACAAAATAAAGCAGCAGGTGAAGAATGCTCAGGAGGAAACAAAAGGGACAGAAGAAAAAAGTCAGTCAGTAGGAACAAGTGATATTGTGCTGCCTGAACAAGAAGCAAATACATCTGATACAGAAGAGGATACAGATGAAAATGCGACAGATAATAATGAGAATACAGCAGATAATAATGAGGATGCTTTGCAGGAAACAGAAACATCGGCAAGTACGTATAATGTCTGGTTTGATGAAAATAGTCTTCTGGAATGGCCTGCAAGCGGTGCAACATTAATTGGTTATAGTATGGATCAGACGGTATATTTTCCAACGCTGGAGCAATATAAATATAATCCGGCAATAATCATAGGCGGACAAGTTGGAGAAGAGATTGGGGCGGCAGCACCAGGGATTGTAAGTAATATCGAACAGACTGCCCAGACCGGCGTTACGGTAACGTTGGATATGGGAAATGGGTACACAGCGGTTTATGGACAGTTGAAGGAAGTGCCGCTACAGATTGGAGATTATGTGGGAGCAGGAGAACTGATTGGGTATGTGAGTGAACCTACAAAGTATTATTCGGTGGAAGGAGCAAATTTGTATTTTGAAGTGCAGAAGGATGGTGTTCCGGTGAATCCATTGGATTTTATGGAGGGATAGGGTTTATTTAGTTCACGACAGCCTCCAAGCAAGAAAAAGACTATGCGCTCCTGCTCAGCTTCGTCGGGCAAACCCGACTCCAATTCGCTGGATTGCATAGTCTTTTATTGTTTGGAGGTGTACCGTGATTGAAATAGGTAAAGTGACAGAAGACTCCTTTTGCTGGAGACTTATGTATCTACATATCTCGCTTATTCAGTGTTGTAGATATCTTTGTGGAGACCGTTGTATCTGCACTGGCTTAATATTCGCTGTTGCAGATACTTTTTTTGAGACCGATGTATCCGTAACTTACTTTTCTTTAAACTTGCAGATACTTTTCAGCCTGTCTGTCATGTACAATTGCATCTACATCTTGCTTTTTCTATGCCTTGCGGATACTCTCTGGTAAAAATGTGCATCCTCAATTTGTTCTTTCTATGCTTCACAGATACTCCTCATCAAAATTTTGCATCTTCAATTCCAAAAATCCATTATCTCAGATATCTTCCCCAATATCCTTTGCGTTGCTAGTTACTTCACAACTTGAGCCAATACATTACTTACAAAAAAATTGATATAAGAAATTCGAGCGAATATGGAATCTGAGCAAGAATTCTTATATCAATTTTTTGTAAGGAACGTATCCCCACCCAGTGAACTAAACAGCAACTTTAGTTCCACTTCTTTTTATAAATCAAATACAATGGCAATCCCACAAACACCATTCCACCAATCATATTTCCAAGTGTGACAGGAATAAAATTATGCAGGCTGTTTAGTGGTGTGAGAGTGGCAATCTGCTCAGCTGTGATGCCGTAAGCATCTTTAGCCTTTGCAACATAGTCGGGGTTAGCAGCTGCCATAATACCAGCCGGAATATAAAACATGTTTGCAACGCAGTGTTCGAAACCGCCAACAACAAATGCACATATCGGGAAGAAAATTGCCCATACTTTTCCGGCAATATCTCTTGCAGAAGTAGCCATTAAGACTGCAAGACAAACAAGGATATTACACAAGATTCCGGATGTGATTCCCTGAACTGGTGAAATAGCAAGTTTTCCGACTGCAACTTTAATTGTGTAAGCACCGAGCAGACCGCCCGAATAGTTCAAGTTTCCGCTGAATACGATCAGAATGTCAACGCATAGAGCACCAATCAGATTACTGAAAAACACAATAATCAGGTCACGGAAAAGTCCTCCCCAAGTTACACGCTTGTCGAAAACATCCATAATAATAAGACAGTTTCCGGTAAAAAGTTCTCCGCCGAGAAAGACAATGAGCATCAGACCTACAGGGAAAATAGTACCGGCAAGAGCTCTGGCAACTCCGACATTTTCTACAGCGTGTGCAGCTGTGCTGCTTGTTGCTCCGCCGAACGCGATAAATGCACCGGCCATGATGCCGAGAAGAATCATCTTGCCAAGTGGAAGGCGGGTTTTATTTTCACATGCCTTGATACTTAGGTCGATGACTTCGGCAGGGGTATTAAAGTGATTGTCCATCAGTATTTCCTCATTTCTTTAGTTTTTTATCAACTGTATGTTAAATAATTAACGGAATTATTCTATACTAGAAAATACTGGAACGCAAGTATTTGGCGCAATGTTTTCCGATAGATACAAAATAAAGATAGTATTCTGATGGATATAAAACAAAACTATTATTTTAATGGATACAAAGCAAAGTCATTATTTTGAAGCTGCAGTGTCAGCATCAATAACAGACTGGATCTGCTTCATAAGACTATCGTAGTTTTTCTGCTCGTTGATGCCGCCAAGTAATGGCTCTCCAACAATATTTCCGTTTCTATCAACGAGGATAGTAGTTGGGAAAGCTACAATATTTCCGGCATATTTTCCGAGTTCAGAATTTGAATCAAATGTGAGGTTACGGTAGGAAGCCCCCTGTTTTTCTAAGATTTTTTTAGCTTCTTTTATTCCATCCTGATTGTCATCCAGAGTTTCTGTGTTGATTCCAACTACTTCTCCGCCCATTTCCTTAAGTGTTTCGTTTAATTTGTTAAGTTCAGGAAGTTCTGCTACGCAAGGTTTACAACCGCTGAACCAGAAGTTTACAACTGTAACAGCATTTTTTGAGAAAAGGCTTTCATCAACATCGTTTCCGTCAAGATCTTTTCCGGCGAAACCACTGAAAACACTTGAAGAAGAATCGGATTTATCAGAAGCAGATTTATCGGAAGCGGAAATCTCTTTTTCAAGTTTTGCGATTTCTTCTTCGATGCCACGAATTTGCTCAATATCTTTATTTAATGTGTCAAGTTCTTCTTCCGTGAAGCTATCCTTGTTTGCTTCAACTGTTTTAGCAAGAAAATCCCCATAGTTTTCATCCGTTTCACTGGCAGCAGCATCTTTATTCATAAGACCGAAGAATTTGTTCCAGGCATCCTGATGTTTGGCAAAAAGTTCATTTTCCTGCTGATAAAGAGCATCCAGGCGTGCATTGAGGTCATCGGAAGAATCATTTTTTGTAGTAGCTGTTGTGCTGCTTTGAGTAGATGAACTGTTTTTGTCTGCATCAGAGCTTTTGCTTGTGCATCCTGAAAATGTTAATACCATTGAAAGTGCCATTGTTGTTGCAATAAGTTTTTTGAATTTCATAATTAAAATCTCCTTGTTTTTTATATTATTATTTTGAACCGAAATGTTTTTGTATCGGTTGTTTTAAAAGTTAATTGTTTGTATTCTTTTCTGTCGACTTAGTACTAAATCCGTATTTATAACAAAGTGCATCTGTAGGACATGCTTTGATACATTCGCCACATCGGATACACTCCGGATGATTTGGGCTCTCGACTACATTTACATCCATTTTGCAGACCTTACTACATTTCTGACATCCTACACATTTATTATTGTCCACGTTTATTTTAAGGAACGAAACTTTGTTAAAGAGAGAATAAATCGCTCCAAGAGGGCAGATCCATTTACAAAACGGACGGTAAAATAAAATACTAAGGATGATAACAATTGTAAGGATAGAAAATTTAAATGTAAAAAGTTTTCCAAGTGCACTTCGGATGCCGGAATTTGTGATAGAAAGCGGAAGTGCTCCTTCTAACACACCCTGAGGGCAAATATATTTGCAGAAAAATGGGTCACCCATGCCAAGTGAGTTTGTTACAAGGGCAGGGAGCAGTATAACAAAAACGATAAGAATAACATATTTTACATATCGTAAAGGTTTTAATTTGGCTGTGGAAAATTTCTTGCCGGGGATTTTGTGGAGCAGATCCTGAAACCATCCGAACGGACAGAGGAAACCACAAATAAATCTTCCAAGCAGAACGCCCATTAATATAAAAAATCCTGTTATATAATAGGATATTTTAAACTTGGATGAACCGACCACTGCCTGAAAAGCGCCGATCGGACAAGCTCCTGTAGCCGCCGGACAGGAGTAACAATTCAGACCCGGTACGCAGGCCGTCTTGACATTTCCCTGATAAATAGTTCCTTTGAAAAGGTTTGGCAGATGAATGTTGGTAAGCAGTGTTGCAGCTGCTTGTATCCACCCGCGGAAGCGGCTTAAAGTTTTTGAGATTATATTTTTATTCTTATCCAATTCCGACACACTCCAGACATAATTTTATTGCTTTGCTAAGTACAACTGCGGCTTCACCACGGAAAATACCATAGAGAAACATGATAATACCGACACAAAATAAACCGAGCTGCGACCATTTTATTGACTTCAAAATAAGACTCCTTCCTTTCATTTGCTGATTTATTGACCTTTCGATATTCGCATTATACAATAGAGGGTGTAAAATTTCTGTTAAGAAAATGGAGAAGTTAAATTGAGAATATTAATAGTTGAAGATGAAAAGAATTTGTGTGATATGATAGGAAAAAGTCTGCATAGTGCAGGGTACGAAGTGGATCTGTGTTACGATGGAGAGGATGCATTGGAGATGATCTATGCAGAAAAGTATGATCTGATCGTATTGGATCTGAATTTGCCAGGAGTGGATGGGATGGAGATCCTTAGGGAACTTCGTAAGGAAAATGAGGAGACAAAAGTATTGATACTTTCTGCAAGAAGTCAGATTGCGGACAAGGTGGACGGGCTCGACGCAGGGGCAAACGATTATATGGAAAAGCCATTTCATTTACAAGAATTAGAGGCACGTGTAAGAAGTCTGACGAGAAGAAAATTTATACAGAAAAATGTTTGCCTGGAATGTGATGGAGTGAAGTTTGATACGCGGGAACGAATGGCGTATGCGAATGGAGAGAAGGTAGCACTTACCAGAAAAGAGAACGGAATCCTGGAATATTTGTTGCTGAACCAGGGCAGACCGGTGAGTCAGGAAGAGTTGATAGAGCATGTATGGGATTCTTCGGTGGACAGTTTTAGTGGCTCTATTCGTGTGCATATGTCTTCTTTAAGAAGAAAGCTAAAGGCGACGCTTGGGTTTGATCCGATTGTAAATAAAATCGGTGAGGGCTATAGGATAGGAGGCAATTTTAAATGAAAAAAATGTCACTCCAGTGGAGACTTACAATCATTACAACACTGTTGATTGCTATTATATGCGGATGCCTGACGCTTCTTTTATATAAGAATGGAATTTATTATATTGATTCATTGCAGGATACGGTAAATAGTCAAAATACAAATCCGGATGAATTATATATCGATATTCCGGATGATGAGTGGGATGATTTTGCAGCGAAATTTTCCATGAAGGTGTACGACAGTAAAGAAGATTATAGGAAGAGAAGTCTTTTGATCACAGTGCTCATAGCAATGTTTGGCGGAGCTGTGACTTATTTTATAAGCGGACGTGCATTGAAGCCACTTCGGGATTTCTCAAAATCTGTTGAAAAAGTGCAGGCTCAGAATCTTACAGACTGTACGATTGAAGGTGGAACTGTTCCTGAGTTGGACAGGCTGAGCGTATCATATAATAAAATGCTCTTAAGATTGTCAGAAGCTTTTGAAGTGCAAAGACAATTTACCGGAAATGCAGCGCATGAGCTTCGAACACCGTTGGCCCTTATGCAGGCACAGCTTGATATTTATAATTCAACAGAGCATCCGGCTAGTGATGAGCAGACAAAAGAAACAATAAAAATGATGACAGAGCAAAATGAGCGTCTTAGTAAATTAGTAAGAACTCTGTTAGATATGAGTGAACTTCAGACGGTGGCACGTAAAGATGAGATAGAACTCAATTCTCTTATCGAGGAAGTGTTAGCGGATCTTGAGCCACTGGCACAGGAAAAAGAAGTAAAGCTGGTAGAGGAAAGCGAAGAACTCGTTATGACAGGGAGCGACATTTTGATTTATCGCATGATTTATAATCTCGTGGAAAATGCGATTAAATATAATCATGTTGGTGGGCAGGTACTGGTTAAAGCGGCTCAAAAAGATACGGATATCGTGATTGAGATTGAAGACACAGGAAATGGAATATCCGAGGAGTTTAGAGAAAGAGTATTTGAGCCATTCTTCCGTGTAGATAAATCAAGAAGCCGCGCGTTAGGCGGAGTCGGACTTGGACTTGCAATGGTGCGGGAGATTGTGCGCGTGCATGATGGAAAGATATCGATAAAAGAAAATGAATATGGTGGAACGACGTTTGAAGTTGTGCTGTAGTGCCGGATAGGGACGGGGTTAATGGCTTTTTTGCATGAGCCGGATGGGGAAGACGGAAAACATTGCCTGTCATCTTTTGATGCCGTATAATAGATGGAAGAAGAAACGAAGATAGTATGGAGGTGGACCAGAAAATGGGAAATTATTTAAATCCCGATATAATTACATTTACAGAGGCAGTAGAGTCAGATATATACGTAGATAAAACAGAACTCTTGAAATACACAAATTCTATATTGCGGACAACGCAAAAATATATTTGTATCAGTCGTCCAAGACGTTTTGGAAAGTCCATCACAGCAAATATGCTTGCAGCCTATTACGAATGTGAGCAGGATTCAAAAGAATTGTTTTCAAAATTTAAAATTTCTGCCAGTGAAAATTTTGAAAAACATTTAAACCAGTATGATACGATTTTTCTGAATATGCAGGAGTTTTTAAGTCAGACAAAAAACATAGAGGAAATGATCGAACTGGTTAAAAAAAGTGTAATCTGGGACTTGCTTGATAAATATCCAGATTTCCGATATTTTGACAATACCAATTTAATGAGAACGATGCAGGATGTCTACAGCAAGACAAAACGTCAGTTTGTAGTTATCATTGATGAATGGGATTGTGTTTTTAGAGAATACAAAATAAATAAAGAGGCACAGGAAAAATACCTCGATTTCCTAAGAGATTTGTTAAAGGATAAGGGATATATCGCGCTTGCCTATATGACGGGGATTCTTCCAATAAAAAAATATGGAACACATTCTGCGTTAAATATGTTTGATGAATTTTCAATGATCGATCCCGGACCATTGGCAGAATATGTAGGATTCACGGAAGAAGAGGTGCAGAAACTGTGTGATAAATACGGAATGGATATGGGGGAAGTGAAAAGCTGGTATGACGGATATTCTTTTGAAAAAGCACCTTCTGTTTACAGTCCTCGTTCAGTTGTGAGTTGTATGAGATTTGGAAAGATTGGAAATTACTGGAATCAAACAGAAACATTTGAAGCTTTGAAATTATATATTGATATGAACTTTGAAGGCCTTAAAGATGATGTGCTAAGTATGATTGCGGGAGAATGCGTTCCGGTTAATACGGGAAGCTTTGCAAATGATATGACGACATTTCACACAGAAGATGATGTTCTTACTTTGCTGATTCATTTGGGATACCTTGCTTATGATTATGATAATAAGACAGTTAAAATTCCAAATAGTGAGGTACGATCAGAATATGTAAACAGTATTGTGGTATCTGACTGGGGAGAGGTTTCTCGAGCATTAAAAAATTCAGCAGACACACTGAATGCAATCTGGCAGAGACGACCAAAGCAGGTGGCAGAAGGAATCAGACAAGCCCATTTTGAGACATCCTATATACAGTATAACGATGAAAATGCATTAAGTTACACGATTTCTCTTGCACTGTATGCAGCCAGGAATTTTTATACAATATATCGGGAAATGGCTGTTGGAAAAGGAATTGCGGATTTGGTGTTTATTCCACGAAAAAAGTTTAGTGAAAAACCGGCATTGGTAGTAGAACTCAAGTGGGATAAAAGTGTAGAGGGAGCAATTGAACAGATTAAAAAGAAAGAGTATTGCCATAGTCTGAAAGAATATCATGGAAATCTCCTGCTTGTTGGGGTGAATTATGATAAAAAGACAAAAGAGCATGAATGTGTGATAGAGGAATTTAGAAAAGAATAGAAAATTTAACGTACCATTTATTTTACGAGGAACAGATTAATGCGTTTAAAAGCAAAGGAAATAGCGAAAGAATTGGGTGTTTCTCCGGCAACTGTGTCACTGGCATTGAATGACAGACCGGGGATCAATCAGGAAACAAAACAGAGAATACTGGACTATATTCAGGAGCGGGAAGAGGAGATTCGTCAAGAGAAAGAACAGGAACATCAGGGTTCTAAAGGCAGTATTTTGATGCTAAATTATGTGAAGAACGGCATTATAATGAATCAAAAGATACGCCAATCTAATAATCAACCCACATTTAATGGGGAGATTGAGAAGCAGGTAAAAAAAGCAGGATATCAATTTTGTTTTCGAAGCTTTCAGGAGTCGATTCAGGAAGTGGATGAAATTCTGGATGAATGTAGAAAGCTCGATGTAAAAGGAATCTACATTATAGCGGCAGAGATGAATCAAGGAGATATCTATCCATTTTTACAATTGCAAGTTCCAATCGTGACAGGAGATAATCTGTTTTATGAAGAAGGGATAGATAGTTTCCTGATTGATAACCGAGAAGGAATCGAAAGGGGTGTAGACTATCTGATAGATAAAGGGCACAGTCATATTGTTTATCTTGCGGAAAATGTGGATATTTTTAATTTTGTGGAGCGAAGGACAGCATTTGTACTGGAAATGGCACGGAGAGAGTGTGGGGACGCCTCTCACAGAATACGACATCTGGGAAGCAATGTAGATGAAGTATATGAAAGTATGCTTCGATATTTAGATGGAGGGGTGAAAGGAACAACTGCGTTTGTGTTGGAAAGTTCCGTAATCTCGCTCGGTGTGAGCAAAGCATTGCTGGAACGACAAGTGCGAATCCCCAGGGATATTTCATTGATTGGATTTGATGCATTACCACCGATAAGCCTGCTAGGAGTGAATCTGACGCTGATAAAAGGAACCCATACAAAACGGCATCTGGCGGCAATAAAACATTTGATGAGACATATAGAAGACGAAAACGAAGAAATCGTGAAAGTATACTATAAGACGAGATTACTAGAGGGAAACAGCGTATTTGATAAGACAAAATATATTTATTCGAAGTAAAAGAATGATACGAAAATCAGATAAGGAAAGTAAGGAAAAGAGATTTTTTATGCGATACAACCTTGGGCGTAAAAAATCTCTTTTAAATTTTCTTTAAATAAAATTGGATATTTTGTATAAAAAGCAAAAGTAAAAACTCAAAATCAGAAAGAAAAACATATGTAAATTTAGAAAAATGGAAAGGGGATTGAGAGGGTTGATAATTGATGATAAGGTAAATACAGATAAAGGAAGCGCGCTTTAAATAGACAGAAAGGTTGAGAAGGGTATTATGGCAAAGAAAAATTATGATCAGTTATCAAAAGACATTGTCAAGTACATTGGCGGAGAAGAAAATGTGATTTCGTTATTTCATTGTGCTACAAGACTTCGATTTAAAGTGAAGGATGAAGCGGGGGTAGATAAGAAACGTTTGGAACAGCTAAAAGGCGTTATTACAGTAATCAACAGCGGTGGACAGATGCAGGTGGTTATTGGAAATGATGTGGCAGATGTGTATGAAGCAATTTTTGCAAATACAGGTTTAAAACCGGAAAATAAAGAGAATGACAACAAGAGTCAGGAGAAGAAAAATCTTCTTAATACATTTATGGAAACAATATCCGGAATTTTTGCACCGATACTTGGAGCAATGAGTGGTGCGGGTATGTTGAAGGCTTTGCTGATTTTATGTACAACATGTGGACTATTGACAGCAGATATGGGAACGTATCGTATTCTATATGCTGCAGCAGACGGAGTATTCACATTTATTCCAATGTTTCTTGCGATTACAGCGGCACGTAAATTTAAGGCAAATGAATTTGTATCACTTGGTATTGCAGCAGCATTGGTATACCCGGATATGACAGCAGTATTTAGTGCAGGGGAAACATTGTCGTTTTTGAAAATACCGGTAGTTTTAGTAAGCTATACTTCTTCGGTAATTCCAATTGTTATTTCGATTTATGCATTATCAAAATTGGAAAAAGGTTTGAAAAAAATCGTTCCGTCCGTATGTAAGACATTCCTGACACCAATGCTAAGTTTGATGATCATGGTTCCGGCTACATATCTTGTAATTGGACCAATTTCAGATACAGCAGGAAAACTTCTGGCATCCGGATATACAGCATTGGTAGGTTTCAATCCAATGATCGCAGGCGGAATTCTTGGTTTGATCTGGCCGGCAGCAGTTATGTTCGGTTTACATTGGGGATTTGTTCCAATTGTTATGAATAACATTGCAGAGTATGGAAGAGATACATTGTTTGTTATTACAGGACCAAATAACATGGCACAGGCAGGAGCTACATTGGGTGTATTCTTGAAAACAAAGAATAAAGAGATCAAAGAACTGGCAGGACCAGCGGCATTGTCTGCGGTATTAGCTGGTATTACAGAACCTGCAATTTATGGAGTGACATTACGTTTTAAAAGACCATTCTTTATTGGGGCTGTGTTCTCAGGAATTGCCGGTGCAATCGTAGCTGTTGCAGGAACCGGAGCTCCGACATTGCTTGGAACAAGTATTCTGACATTACCTGGATATATCGGAGTTGGATTTGTTGGATTCTTGATCGCGTGTGCAGTTGCATATTTTGGCTCTGCAATTGTAACATACTTATTTGGATATAGTGATGATATGCTTCCGAATGATAATGAGGAAGAGCAAGAAAACAAAACAGAGAAAATTGTAGAAAAAGATGTAGAAATCAAAGCACCGGTAAATGGAAAAGCAATTGATCTTTCAGAAGTTAAGGATGAAGTATTTGCGGGTGGAGCACTTGGAAAAGGTGTTGCGATTATTCCAGAAGATGGAAGAATCTGTGCACCATGTGATGGCGTCGTATCACTTGTATATCCAACAGGGCATGCGATTGGCATTCAATCTGAAAATGGAGCAGAGTTGTTGATCCATATAGGAATGGATACGGTAACATTGGAAGGAAAATGTTTTGATATCAAAGTAAAACAAGGACAAGCGGTAAAGGCAGGAGAGCTTTTAATCGAAGCAGATTTAGAAGGAATCCGAAGCGCCGGACTTGATATAACAACACCAATCGTAGTGACAAATGTAGATGATTATGTTGATATTACAGCGGAAAATATGGGAAATATAAAAGCAGGAGACAGGCTGTTGTATTGTATTTCAAAATAAATCAGAGATCCAAAAAGATATGACGGATTTTCATGAGATTGTATAAAAATAAGCAGAGAGTCTGCCAGTGGCAGAGTCTCTGTAGTTGAATTAGAGTAGTTGGAGGAAACAAGAATGATCTGGTTGCAAGTTAATGAAAGTAAGACCAATTTTATATTAGACGGGAAACCATTTTTCTATCTGGCAGACACCATATGGAGTGCATTTACAAATGTAACCGATGAAGAATGGGAATATTATTTGAAACGAAGAAAAGAACAGGGATTTACTGTATTGCAGATTAATACAATGCCACAGTGGGATCGTTGTATGTCAGATATTGGATTATATCCGTTTGCAACAGAAGATGGGCAGGTATTTGATTTTACAAAATGGAATCAGGAATATTATGAACATGCAAAACAAATGTGTCAAAAAGCGGTAGATATGGGATTCCAACTTGCATTGGTTGTATTATGGTTAAATCATGTGCCGGGAACGTGGGGAAGCAGAATGAATGACAGCAATGTGATGCCGGAAACATTTGTAAAAGAATATGTTGAGAAAATAGTATCTGAATTTGACAGGTTTCATCCAATTTATGTAGTAAGCGGAGATACAGATTTCGATACACCGGAAGCTGTTTCTTACTATCGGACAGCATTGGACATCGTATGTAAAAAAAGTCCGCACTCTCTCAAAAGTTTACATATCAAACGCGGGTATGATGTAATACCGGAGAAATTTCTGGATAAAATTGATTTCTATATGTTTCAGTCGGGACATAATAAGGATGGACAGGATATGGCGTATCGGTTGCCACAAATGATATTGGAAAAATATCCGAAAAAACCGGTGATAAATTCAGAGCCGTGTTATGAACAAATGGGATTCAGCCGAAAGGTATATGGAAGATTCCTTACAAAAGATGTTCGAAAAGCAGCATGGAGCAGCATTCTTTCTGGTGCATGTGCGGGCGTGACATATGGTGCACATGGAATCTGGAACTGGCAGAAAATCAACAAGCCTGTTAATCCAATCATGGGAGAAGGATTTGATACGGCACAGCCATGGCAGGAAGCAATACAATATGCCGGGGCATGGGATTACGGATGGATTCGTCAGACTCTAAAAGACTTGCATATTCAAAAGCTGATTCCACTACAGGAGCAGCTGATAGGAGCAGCTGAAGAAATTCGAATGGCACAGACAGAAGATGGAAGATATCTGATTTATTTACCACATAGTACAAAAATAAAAATAAATGGAAGCTTAAAAGGATACTCTGCGAGAGCAATTGATTTGGAATCAAAACGCGTTGCGCAGGTAGGAATGACATTGAAAAAAGATATTATGCAAATTGAAATGCATCCGTTTGAGGGAGATGCTTTAATTATAATAGATAAAGAATAGGAGTATAAGAGATGAGTAAATTTCCAGAGACATTTTTATGGGGAGGCGCCGTAGCTGCCAATCAGTGTGAAGGAGCTTACTGCGAAGACGGAAAAGGACTGAGCGTTCAGGATGTATTGCCTCACGGCATCCGAGGAAAAAGAACAGAAGAACCGACAGAAGAGAACATGAAACTTGTCGGAATTGATTTTTATCACCGATATAAAGAAGATGTGCGTCTCTTTGCAGAGATGGGATTTAAAGTATTCCGTATATCGATTGCATGGAGCAGAATTTTCCCAAGAGGAGATGAAAATGAGCCAAATGAGGCAGGATTGGCATTTTATGATGACTTATTTGATGAGTGCCACAAATACGGAATTGAGCCATTGGTTACAATTTCACATTACGAGACACCTCTGTATCTGGCAGAGCACTATAATGGATGGACAAATCGAAAACTAATTGGATTTTATGAGAACTATGTTCGGACAATTTTTGAACGATATAAAGGAAAAGTAAAATATTGGCTTACATTTAATGAAATCAATTCTATTTTACATGCACCATTTATGAGTGGTGGGATCAATACGCCGAAGGAAGAACTCACAGAGCAGGAGTTGTATCAGGCGGCTCATCATGAGCTGGTGGCAAGTGCATTAGCTACAAAAATCGGACATGAGATTATGCCGGATGCAAAAATCGGATGTATGATCCTAAGTATGCCTACATATCCATTAACTCCAAGTCCAGATGATATGATTCAGGTGATGGAAGATGAACATAAGAACTATTTCTTTGGAGATGTTCATGCACGTGGAGTATACCCGGGATATATGAAACGATATTTCAGAGAACATGAAATTGAGATCCACTTTGAATCGGAGGATGAAGAGATTCTGAAGAATACAGTTGATTTTATTTCATTTAGTTATTACATGAGTACTTGCGCAACAGCTGATGAGACAAAGAAGAAACAAGGAGAGGGAAACTTACTGGGTGGAGTACCGAATCCAATGTTAAAAGCAAGTGACTGGGGGTGGCAGATTGATCCAAAAGGGCTTCGTTATGTGCTCAATATGTTTTGGGATCGTTATCAGAAACCATTGTTTATTGTAGAAAATGGATTGGGAGCAGCAGATGTTCTTATAGAAGATGAGAATGGAAACAAGACGGTAGAAGATGATTATCGTATCCAATATCTTCACGATCATCTGGAGCAGGTTGCAGAGGCGATTCAGGATGGCGTTGATGTGATGGGATATACATCGTGGGGATGTATTGATGTAGTCAGTGCTTCGACGGCAGAATTACGAAAACGATATGGATATATTTATGTAGATCGTAATGATGACGGAACTGGGACGCTGGAGAGATATAAGAAAAAGTCGTTCTACTGGTATAAGAAGGTGATTGAAAGCAACGGAGAGGCACTTTAGAAAATGTAATCAGGGTGCTTGAGATTCTGTAAAAGAAATCTCATGAACCGGATAGGGTGCCAGATAGGGACGGGGTTAGTGAGCCGGAGGGAGGGAGTTTAGTGGCTCTTGCGCGAGCGCGAGAGCCACTAAACTCCGTCCCTATCCGGCTCACTAACCCCGTCCCTACCGGCTCACTCGTAAAACTCCTTTTGTTTATTTTTCTCGCGATATTGTCGTGGGGTCATTCCCATATATTCTTTAAATACACTTCCAAAATGACTTTGTGAATTAAAGCAAACGTAATCACTGATTTCGGAGAGTGATGCATCGGAATATTTTAATAAATTTGTTGCACGCTCGATTCGGAATTTTAAAATATAATCTTGTATTTTCATACCGGTGTCTTTTTTAAATACTCTTGATAAATGTCCCTGGCTGACGCCAATTGCTTCGGAAATATCTTCCAGATAAATTTTATGATGATAATTCTTGGAAATATAATCTTTACATTGTTCGGTATAGTTTGACAAACGAGGCTTAAGTTTGTTGTCAGCAACCAGTTTGGTAAATTGATAGAGACTTTTGTGGCTTAGTTCTACAACTTCTTCTATTTTTGTACAGGAGTCAATTTGATTAATTAAAAGGTCGCTCAACTTATAAGCTTCAGCCGGGGACACACCACCGGCAATTGCCTCACGGGTTGCAATTGTTGTTGTGACAATAGCAAGATTTCGCTGGTCATTAAATTTATTTTTGGAAAGGACACCTGCTCTTTCAAATAGTGCATCTCCGCGTTCGTTTATCTCAGCAACATTTCCCTCACGGATTGTATCCATAACAAAGCGTTCATCCATGTAAGTATGGTGATATGCCGCCTCTTCTTGAACGTTGATATCTATTAGAACAGAATCAGACGTATTCTCTGTTTTACTATCAGTACTTAGATGATTCACTTGCAGAAGTTGTTCAATTTGAATCTCTTTTTTTTCAAGAAATTCATAGAGAAAACTGACAAAAGTTAATAGTTTGATCAAATTCATTTTAACAGGATGGTGTTCATTTTGAATTGTCATATTACAACTTTTGTAAAATTGGTGAATCTCTACATAACTGAGCTGCTCTACACATATAGGTCCGGATAAATAGTAAGTGCCACCGCTATAAATGCATATGAAATAAATTTTGTTTAATATTTTGTAAATAACAGGGGTTTTTTGTGAATTGACCTGTTCTATTAAAGACTGTGTAAGTTCAACAGAGGTAGCCAGTGGATTTTCTTTCTCTGAAAATGTAGCAAAACTTTGGATTTTCTTAGAATTGTTATCTGTATAGAAAATAGGAATGCCCCATAGCATTTCTAATTTTTTTAATAATGTGTATTCCATAGTAGTTACCTCCGTCATTTTTATCTTAAATATATCTGTAAGAATATAAAATGTAAAGGAAAATGTTAAAAAAATGATAAAAACATCAAAATTATGATAGTTAATTTGAAAAAATTATGATTATAATAAGTTAGTCGATGAGACATGAATAACTGGTTCAATCGAGGCAGAGCGCGCCAAGAATTTAATGCATTGATTGGAACTATAAAAACATGGAGGGAAAACAAATGCAAAAGTTGAAACACGAACCGGCTTATTATGAAACAATGAAATTTAAATGGAGACAGCGTATAGGTTTTGGTATTAGCGATTATGCTTGTAACCTTGCGTACTTACTGGCGAATACATATCTGTTATTCTATTATACAAACTGTGCAGGACTTGCTGCAGGAGCAGTAGGATTTATGTTTGTTGTAACAAAATTTATTGATGCGTTTACAGATTACATGGTAGGAGCCATGATTGACAGAACAGATACAAAGATGGGACGTTATCGTCCATGGATGCTTTACGGAGCACCGGTTTTGGCAGTTGGAATGGTTCTTTTATTCTCTGTTCCGACAGGATGGAGCGCAGGTGCAAAACTGGCGTGGGCATATATTACATATATTATATTCTCATTTGGCTACACACTTGTAAATATTCCAATGGCACCAATTGTTTCATCATTATCACCATCAGCAACAGAACGTACAAAGATTTCTACAACACGTACTGTATTTTCAAACCTGGGTTCACTGACATCATCACTGTTTGTTCTTCCAATGGTATATTTCTTCTCAGGTTCTAAAGATGCAACCGGAGCTGCATTAGCAGCAGGATATCGTAATACAAATATTGTACTTGGTATCATTGTTATTATGATCATGGCAATTTGTGTATTTTCAATTGTTGAAATCAACCCGCCTACACAGTCAGCAGGTAAGAGCTCACTGTTAAAAGATATTAAGAGTCTTGTAAAAAATAAATACTACATTATGTTCCTCGGAGAAGTATTCTTCCTCTTCCTCGGATATCTGAGTATGTACGGAGCAATGCAGTATTATTACAGCTACATTGTAGGAGATGTAAGTGGTATGTCTCTTGCATTAACATTACTGACATTGCTTGCGATTCCAACTATGATTCTTGCAGCTTACTTGAATGGTAAAGGAATTGCAAAGATTAAATTGATTCAGTTCGGAGCAATCGTAGATATCGTTGGATATGCAATTTTGTTCTTTACATCAAATGGAACAATTGCAACAATGGCTCTTGGACTTATCGGACTTGGTTTTGGATTCCGTTCAAGTATGTTCTTCTCTATGATGCCTGACATTTTTGATTACACAGAGTGGCAGGTTGGAAGAAACCTTGGAGGTACACAGAATGCAATTCAGGGATTCGTAAATAAAGTTTCTTCGGCAGCAGCATCAGCTATCGTTTCAGCACTGCTTGTATGGGGAAATTATGATGCAGCAAAATTGGATAAGGCAATTGCTGACGGTGTAAATATTGCACAGGCGTTCCCAAAAACACACACAGCAATCAACTTTGCATTTGGCGGTTTGGCATTAGTTTCAACAGTACTTGCAGTACTCGTACTTGTGCCATATGATCTGGATAAAAAATATCCTCAGATTCGTGCAGATTTGGATAAACGTCAGGGAAAAGCTGAGTAAATAGAAACTAGTGGTAACTACAAAGGAGCATCGTCAGGTGCTCCTTTATGTGAATAAGGACTTCGCAAAGCGTTTGTGACAAGGAAACACGCTCGAACATCGACTCGAAAAGACCTCGTCTGATGTCGAGGTGTGTGCAAACGCTAAGCTCGAAAGGACCTCGCAAAGCGTTTACAACAGGAGGATATAGATTATGTGGAATTATGAATATACAGTACCGGAAAATAAAAAAGTAAGAGTAATCGTACATACAGATTGCAAAAATGAAGCGGATGACCAGTATGCAGTCGCTCATCATTTAATGACACCAAGATTTGATGTGAAGGGGCTGGTGGCAGGACATTTTTGGAAGAACCCACAGCAGTATGGGAAACTGGGAACAGCGCAGGCAAGTTATGATGAAATCATCAAAGTGATGGATTTGATGGGATTAAAGGATCAATATCCAGTTAAGCTTGGTGCATCGCGTGGACTGGAAGATGAGAAGACCCCGATCGATTCAGAAGGTGCAAGATTTATTATTGAAGAAGCAATGAAGGATGATAAAGGACCACTGTATATCGCCTGCCAGGGTGCGGTGACAGATGTGGCTTCAGCACTTCTTATGAAACCGGAAATTGCAGACCGAATGACAGTTATCTGGATTGGCGGTGGAGATTATCCAAAAGGTGGCTTTGAATTTAATTTAATGATGGACATTCATGCCGTAAATGTTATTTTTTCTTCAAAAGTTCCGGTATGGCAGGTCCCGATGAGCCTTTACAAAGTGATGGCAGTCTCATTGGCTGAATTACAGCTGAAGGTTCGTCCATGCGGAGAGATTGGAAAATATTTATTTGAACAAATGGTAGATTTTAATCATGTTGCAGCAAAATATGAGATGGCATGGCCTCATGGAGAAATATGGGGACTGGGTGATCAGGGAACAATCGCAGTTCTGATGGAGGAACTGGAAAAGGTAAGCTATGATTTAGTTCCGGCACCGAGAGTCGCAGAAGATATGACTTATATCCATGGACAAAATAACAGAGAAATCCGAGTTTATAACTACTTAGATGCAAGATTGACACTGGAAGATTTCTTTGCAAAGCTTCAGCTTAATTTTGGAAAATAAGTATAGAGAAAAAGAAAGATAAAATTTGCTGTAGAAGATAACAGACTTGAGAGCATAGACAGAATAGAAAAAATGTGAGGAAAGTAGAATGAAGAAATATCTGGTTTTTGACGCAGGAGGAACATTTACCAAATATGCGTTGATGAATGAAAATGCAGAAATTTTGGAAAAAGATAAAGTGGCTACACCAGATTATCATACTCATACAAAAGAAGATTACTATCAAGTGTTAGATAATGTGGTTTCAAAATATAAGGATCAAGTAGAAGGCATTGCAATCAGTATGCCGGGAATGCTTGATAATAAAAATGGGTATTGTATAACAGCTGGGTATCTTGCATATCTGGCGGGCAGTATAGTTGGAGATGAATTATCGGAACGATATGGGATTCCGGTTTCTGTTGAAAATGATGGTAAGTGTGCAGCAATCGCAGAATATTGGAAAGGAAGTCTTAAAGGCTGTGATAATGGAGCTGTGGTGGTACTGGGTTCTGGTGTTGCAGGCGGCATCATATTGAATGGAAAAATTTACCGAGGTAATCATTTTACAGCAGGAGAGTACAGCTATATATGTACGGACGTAAAAAATTCAGAGAAAATAAGCAGCTATTGGGGAATGAGCAATGGTGCAGAAGGTCTTGCGAAAAGTGTAGCCAAATATACTGGAGAAGACTGGAAGTCTTATGATGGTATTAAAATCTTTGGACAGGCAAATGCCGGAAACGAAAAAGTATTAAAAGGGTTAAAAGATTTTACACAGCAGTTAGCAGTGCAAATTTATAATCTTAACATTTATCTGGATTTAGATATCATTGCGATTGGCGGAGGAATTAGTAAGCAACCACTTTTACATGAATATTTACAAAAGAGTCTGGATGAATATCTGGAACAAATTCCGCTTCGTAAAGTGACACCATATGTTCCAGAACCGAAACTTACAAATTGTAAATTTTATAATGATGCAAATCTAATCGGGGCATTGTATCATTTTATGAAATCGAAAGGAGACTTATAGATATGGCATTTCCAAAAAACTTTTTATGGGGTGGTGCAGTTGCAGCGAATCAGTGTGAAGGAGCTTACAAAGAGGATGGAAAAGGATTATCCACACAGGATGTAACGCCACACGGAATTGTGGGACCAAGAACAGAAGAACCGACGGAAGATAACATGAAACTCATCGGAATTGATTTTTATCATCGTTATAAGGAAGATATTAAACTTTTTGCAGAAATGGGATTCAAAGTATTTCGTCTCTCAATTGCATGGAGCAGAATTTTCCCAAATGGGGATGAAGAAACTCCAAATGAAAAAGGGCTTCAGTTTTATGATGATGTATTTGATGAGTGTCACAAATATGGAATTGAGCCGCTGGTAACAATCTCTCATTATGAAACACCATTACATCTTTCAAAGACATATGATGGTTGGGTAAACCGTAAGATGATTGGATTTTACGAGCGATATGTTAGAACAATTTTTGCAAGATATGGGAAAAAAGTAAAATATTGGCTGACATTTAATGAGATTAACTCTGTTCTTCATGAGCCATTTTTAAGCGGCGGAATTTATACAGCAAAAGAAAATTTATCGCAGCAGGATCTTTATCAGGCAGTTCATCATGAGTTGGTGGCAAGTGCATTGGCAACAAAAATTGCACATGAGATGATGCCGGAAGCAAAAGTAGGATGTATGATTTTAAGCATGCCGACTTATCCGCTCACACCATGTCCAGATGACGTGATTAAAGTGATGGAAAGTGTACATAAAAATGATTTCTTCGGAGATGTTCATGTGAGAGGATATTACCCTGGATATATGAAACGCTATTTCAAAGAAAATGGTATCGAGATTCAGTTTGCATCGGAAGATGAGGAGATTCTGAAAAATACAGTTGATTTCGTTTCATTTAGTTATTATATGAGTATTTGTGATACAGCAGATCCGGAAAAACAGACAAAAGGAAAAGGAAATCTGATGGGAGGAGTTCCAAATCCATATCTGGAAGCATCCGACTGGGGATGGCAGATCGATCCAAAGGGACTTCGTTATGTTTTGAATTATTACTGGGATCGTTATCAGAAGCCTTTGTTTATTGTAGAAAATGGACTTGGAGCAGTGGACGAACTGGTCGAAAAGGATGGGGTTCTGACAGTAGAAGACGACTATCGTATTGATTATCTGAAGAAACATTTATTACAGGTAGAAGAAGCAGTAGAAGACGGTGTAGATGTGATGGGATATACCTCTTGGGGATGTATTGATTTGGTCAGTGCATCAACAGCAGAATTAAAGAAACGTTATGGTTATATTTATGTTGACAGAAATGATGATGGCAGCGGTACATTAAATCGTTATAAGAAGAAATCATTTAACTGGTATAAAGAAGTAATCGCAACAAACGGAGAAGCACTTCACCTTGAAAGGGGAGAAACAATATGAGCGATGCAATGGTAAGTATCATCCCAGAGATGAAACGTAAGACAATCGATGCATTTGTAGAAAAAGCACAGGCAAATGATGTTGAGCTGAAAGAATTGAAAGTGGCTCCAATTTCAATTGTCAAAATAGGAAAAGACAAGATTGGAAACGCAGTCGTAACAGATAGGGAAGATATTGCTCATATGAGTGAAAAACGCTTACAAAAGGGCGACAGTGTTTGTCTTGATTTTGGGAATCATCATGTTGGATATGTGACATTGAAGTTAAATTCTGCAGGAAGTCCACAGGATGCACCGGCATTTCTAAGATTAAAATTTGCAGAGATACCGCAGGAAATTCTGGATGATTCCAATACATATGAGGGATGGATCAGCAAAGGATGGATTCAGGAAGAATTTATTCATATCGATGTTTTACCATGCGAGTTAAAATTGCCAAGAAGATATGCTTTCCGCTATCTGGAAATTCTGGCAATTGATACATCGCAAAAATTTCAGGTAGTAGTGAAAGAGGCGGAAACAACAGCTGTATCTGCGGTATCGATGGAAGATGTTGCGCCGCTTACTGAGTTACCGGAAGATCTGCAGAAAATTGACAGAGCAAGTTTGAAGACATTGCAGGATTGCATGCAGCATGTATTTGAAGATGGTCCGAAGAGGGATCGGCGTTTATGGATCGGAGACTTGCGTTTACAGGCAAAGGCAAACTATGCTACATTCAAGAATTTTGACCTGGTAAGAAGGTGTATGTATCTTTTTGCAGGACTGACAAGAGCGGATGGAAAAATCAGTGCGTGTCTGTTTACAGAGCCGGTGATGCAGGCAGATGATACATTTTTATGGGATTATTCGTTGTTCTTTATTTCTATTTTATATGATTATTATCAGGAAACAAAAGATATCGAGACAGTAAAAGAACTGTGGCCGTCAGCCTATCGTCAGATAGAACTGGCGCAGGAGGATATGGAAGATGGAATCCTGAAAAATGAGAATCCACTGACAGCCTTTATTGACTGGAAAGAAGGTCTGGATCGTCAGGCGGCAGCGCAGGGCGTCTGGATTTATTGTCTGAGACAGGGAAAGGAACTTGCCAAATTACTGGAAAAGAAAGAAGAGGAAGAATATATCCAGAATCTTCTGGATGCTGCGCTTAAAGATGCTGTTCGTGCATTCTGGGATGAAGAAAGGCAAGTGTTTGTAAGTGGAAAAGAACGTCAGATATCCTGGATCAGTCAGGCATGGATGGTACTTGCGGACGTATTTGATGTGGAAAAGAGTAGAAAATTGATGCTTTGCATTCTGGATAAGAAGGACGCAGTTGGCGTTTTAACACCATATGCTTATCATCATGTGATTGAAGCATTGCTTCATGTTGGCGAGAAGGAGAAAGCGTTGGAAATGATGCGTACTTACTGGGGCGGTATGATTAAGCTTGGAGCAGATACATTCTGGGAGGCATTTGATCCGGAAGACCCGTTGGCTTCTCCGTAAATAGTTTCTGTCATGCATGGAGCTGTACACCGGCGTGGTTGTTGAGAGAATATTTTAAATAAAAGAAATCCTTTACAAAAAGGTCTGATGGACTTTTATAAGGGGCGGAAAAAAGAAAGAGTGTATCGCTACAGCGATACACTCTTTCTTTCTATCAGTTTCGGTGCCACTTCTGTTTTTGTAATCGTCTCATCCTGTAGTGTGATTTTCTGAATAAGGCGTTCTACTGCAAGTTCACCCAATCTGGAACGAGGAACTTCCATGGATGTAAGTGGTGGATCTAGTACTTTACCGATAGAACTGCCATCAAAACCGATGATGGAGATATCTTCAGGAATTCGATATCCGTATTCTTTTAATGCACGAACAGTTCCGGCTGCAATCAGATCATTGTCTGCAAAATACGCCGGAGCCGGTTTTAAACCATTTTCCAAAAGTAATTTCATGTCATGATAAGCTCCATCAAGAGATGGTTTTAGCAGATGGGTATATGGATGATCAAAGGATACACCGTGATGCCTTAATGCTTTGTAATAACCATCAGCACGTTCTTCAAAATTCCCAATAGAGTAAGAGGAGTGAAGGTATCCTATTGTTGAAAAACCATGATCAAAAAGATAAGAGGTGGCAGCATAAGCACCTCCGACATTGTTGATCAGGACGCAGTCACAGGAAATCCCTTCAAAATAGGTATCCAATATTACAATAGGAATATTCAGTTTTGAGAAAGGTTGGAAATATTGCGCATCTAATTCTGTTCCAAGTAAAAGAATTCCACTGCAATTTTTTGAAGCGAGAAGTTGAATCTGTTCATCAATATTATCATCTTCATGAAAATAAGTGACTAATAATTCATAACCGGCTTTTTTACAGCCGGATTCTACACCTTCTGTTAACCAGAAAGGAGTGTCTTCTACGATCATTCCATGTTTTTTATATGCTACAAATTGAATCTGGCCTTTTGTAGGGGAAGCATCTATATGTTTAGAAAAATCATAACCATATTCATTTGCTGCATCTAAAACCAACGCGCGTGTCTTTTCGCTGATGCCGGGTTTGTTATTTAAAACCATGGAAACGGTGGACTGTGAAATATGTAGTTTTTGAGCAAGTTCTTTTGCTGAAATCGACATATATACCTCCCGAAAATAAAGTATTTATAGAATGTACTATACAGTTTTTCAGAATATTCGTCAAGTGCATATTGTTTATAATTTAGTAAATTGAAATTGACAATTTAATAAATATTCAATATAATAAAACCAACTTATTTAATAAATTTTGTTTAAATTTAATAGAAAGGGAACGGAAAATGAGCTCAATTTATTATGAAAAACAGACAGAACGATGGGAAATCCAGGAAGTTGTCTGTAATGGTCCAAAAGAAGGCAATCCATTTCAGGAACAATGGGTAAAGGCTGTGTTTTCATCAAAGAACGAAACAGTTGAAGCAGAAGGATTCTACGACGGAGACGGTATTTATAAAGTGCGGTTTATGCCATCTTTTGAAGGTGAATATCATATAAAGCTAATGGGAAGCTTTCTGGACGAACAGGAGGGAACTTTTCAGGTAACAGCACCGGGAAGGGAGAATCATGGACCGGTTCGTGTGGTAAATACATGGCATTTTGCGCATGAAGACGGAACTCCGTATTATTCGGTTGGAACTACCTGTTATGTATGGGAACTGCAGTCGGATGAGAGAATTGCAGAGACATTGAAGAGTCTGGAAGAAGCAAGATTTAATAAAATCAGATTCTGTATATTCCCAAAACATTACGATTATAATCTGGGCGAGCCGAGAAGTTATCCATATGAAGGAACACCGATGGACAGCAGCGTGCTAACTAAGGAAAATTTCAGTGAGTATACGGGAAAAACAGAAGGAAATCATTGGGATTTTACAAGATTTAATCCAAAGCATTTTCAACATATTGAAAAATGCATTTTAGAGTTACAGAAAAGAGGAATTGAAGCGGACATTATTGTGATGCACCCATATGACAGATGGGGATTCTCAAGTATGACCAAGGAGCAGGATGACAGATACTGGAATTATGTGCTCGCGAGATTTTCGGCATATCGGAATGTCTGGTGGTCTCTGGCCAATGAATACGATCTGATGGAACATAAGACGCTTGAGGACTGGGAACGATACGCATCGATCATATGTGAAAAGGATCCGTATAATCATTTGCGTTCTATTCATAATTGTCATGGATTTTATGATTATCATCGTCCATGGATCACACATTGCAGTATTCAGAGACAGGAACCATATTTGTCAGCGGAGCATGTGACAAAATGGAGAGAAGAATACAGAAAGCCGGTTGTGTTAGATGAGATTTGTTATGAAGGAAATCTTCAATTTGGCTGGGGAAATATTACAGGCGAAGAATTGCTCCGCCGTTTCTGGGAGGCAACTTGCAGAGGTGGATATGCCGGACACGGAGAGACTTTATTAAATCCGGAAAATGTACTGTGGTGGTCACATGGAGGGAAACTTCGGGGTGAAAGTTATAAACGTTTTGGATTTTTACATGGCATTTTGTGTGAGACACCGGGGATCGGATTAGCTCCTTATGAATTGAAATGGGATTGTGTATGTGCAGTACCGGAACAGGAATGGATGTTGAGAGTTAAGAGCTATTATCTGATTTATTTTGGATTTACCAGACCTGCATTTAAAGAATATTATTTTGATGATGAGACGGAATTTGAGATTGAAGTAATTGATACATGGAATATGACGGTTGAGAAGCAGGGGACCGGAAAAGGAAAATTTAAAGTCGAGCTTCCAGGCAGACAATATATGGCAGTCAGATTAAAAAAAGTACAAAAATAAGAAAAGAGGAAGAAAAAAATGAAAGCAGGAATTGTTTATACAAGTACAACACCGGAACTGATCGAGATGGTAAATGATGAAATCAAAAAGAATTTAGGAGAAGATGTGGAAATCCAGAGCTACGAAGATCCTTCGATTTTAGCAGAGGTCAGAGAAGCAGGATATGTGACAAGTGGTGCAGCGGCAAGACTGGTAGGAATGTTCATGCAGGCAACGTCCGATGGAGCAGATGCCATCTTAAACTGTTGTTCTTCTGTCGGAGAAGTAGCAGATGCAGCAGTTGATATCGGAAAATATACAGGAGTACCGATCGTGCGTATCGATGAAGAAATGTGCAGAGAAGCGGTCCGTTTAGGTAAGAGGATCGGAGTCCTTGCAACGCTTCCTACAACATTGGAACCAACAAAGAATACCATTCTTCGTGTTGCACGCGAGATGAACAGAAAAGTGGAACTCAAAGATGGATTGATCGATGGTGCATTTGGTATTAATCAAGATCAGTTCCGTCAGATGATGAGAGAAAAAACAGCAGAAATTATTGATGAATGTGATGTGATTTTGTTGTGCCAGGGATCTATGGCTTATGTAGAGGAATATTTACAAGATGAATTTAAGAAACCGGTTGTATCCAGTCCAAGATTTGGAGCTGCTGCGATGAGAGCTGCAATGGTACAAAAAGGTCTGATAACAGAATAAAAGAGGAGGAGAATAAGATGCTGACAGATACAAGAAATTCTGTAAATGCAAAGGTACATCCGGTAGATGGTCTTGATGTAGAGTGGACAGGCGGACTCTGGAAAGAGCGATTTGATACATGTGCGGCAAGCACAGTACCGCAGTTGCAACATATGTTTGAGAGCAAAGATATCAGTCATGTTCTGGAGAACTTCCGAATCTGTGCGGGTGAAGCCGAAGGTGATTTTGACGGAACGGTATTTGGAGATGGTGATTTTTATAAATGGATGGAGTCTGCCATTTACACGGCCGGAAAACAGAAAAATCAGGAAATGCTTGATAAAATCGAGGAGTATGTTGCACTGATCAAAAAGGCTCAACAGCCGGACGGGTATATTTCTACAAAACAGATCATCGGAGAACGTCAGAATAACGGTGTGAAACGTATGGGTGATATCGATGACTTTGAAGTATATAATTTTGGACATTTATTTACAGCAGCCTGCCTTCATAAAAGAATTACAGGTAAGGACAGCTTTATGAATATCGCGGTTAAGACAGCAGATTATCTGGAACATCTGTATGAAGAGGCTCAAAAGACAGGAGATGTCCAGACTGCGGTGTGTCCGTCTCATTATATGGGACTGGTTGAAATGTATCGTACAACCGGAGATAAACGTTATTTACATCTGGCAGAGCTGGCAGTTCAATTACGAGATGGTGTGAAAAACGGTTTGGATGATAACCAGGACAGAATCCTATTAAAACAACATGATAAAATAATCGGCCATGCGGTACGAGCAAATTATCTCTATGCCGGTGTTGCGGATCTGTGTCTGGAAGAATCGGATGAAGACTATATAAATGTACTTCATAAAGTATGGAGAAGTCTGGTAGATAAGAAACTTTATATTACAGGTGGATGTGGAGCTTTGTATAATGGAACCTCTCCATATGGTAATTTCTTTGTGGATCAGAAGGTACATCAGGCATATGGTTATGAATATCAGTTGCCGAATATTACAGCCTACAATGAGACATGCGCATCGTTAGGCGGGGTGTTCTGGGCATACAGAATGTTTCAGTTAGAGCCAAAGGCAGAGTATTTTGATATCATTGAACGAATGATGTTAAATACCAATCTGGCAGCACTTAGTATGGACGGAAAAAAATTCTTCTATGAAAATATGCTTCGTCGTGCAAAGAAATTGGATTATGAATTAATCTGGCCTCTGACGAGAAGTGAATATATCTTAAGCTACTGCTGTCCTCCAAATCTTGCGAGAACGATCGCACAGTCCAGTGAGTACGCATATACCGTATCGAAAGATGCTGTATGGACTGGAATGTATGGAGCAAATAAAGCAAAGATCCGACTTGAAAACGGAGCTGCATTTACATTGGTGCAGAACACGGAATATCCATATGATGGACGAATTCATTTTACAGGAGAAGAAATAGAAAGCGAGCAGGGATTTGCATTAAAACTTCGTATACCTGGATGGGCATCAAAAGGATATGTAGAATACGATGGTAAAAAGACAGTGCTTGGAAAAGCAGACGCAGGTACATATTTTGAGGTGGAAGTAACGAAACCGGAAAATCTGGATGTTGTATTATATCTGGATATGGAAGTTCGCTATACAACAGCACATAACATGGTAGAAGAAACGGTCGGACAGGCAGCAATCGAAAGAGGTCCGTTGGTATACTGCTGTGAAGGTGTCGACGTAGATGTGGAAACATTGGATGATATCTGGTTAAATTTAAATACAAAATATAAAACAGTACCGGCAAAAATCGATGGCAGAACAGTGACAGCACTGGAAGCAGAAGAATATTGCATGAATCGGGAAGGGTATGACAGAAACGTATTATATCAGCCACTTGAATATAAGGGCATGAATAAGCAGAATGTTCGTTTTATTCCGTATTTCGCATGGGATAACCGTGAATTTGGAGAGATGAGGATCTGGTTCCCGGTTGCATATATACAGGAAAAGAAAGAAGACGAAACAGAAACGAAATTAGACGAAGTAAGAAATGGGTATGATGAGAAAATCATCGTATTGGATGATGACCCGACAGGCGTTCAAACGGTACATGACGTATCAGTGTATACGGACTGGAGCGAGGAATCGATTCGTCAGGGATTTGTGGAAGAAAACCAGATGTTCTTTATATTGACAAATTCGAGAAGCTTTTCTGTTGAGGAGACAGAAAAGGTACATCGTGAGATTGCACAGCGTATCTGTAAAATTGCAAAAGAGACAGGAAAGAAATTCCAGATCATTTCAAGAGGTGACTCTACACTTCGAGGTCATTATCCACTTGAGACAGAGGTGCTAAAACAAGAGTTAGAAAAAGATGGAGAAATTATAGACGGAGAAATTATCTGTCCATTCTTCCCGGAAGGCGGACGATATACGATCGGTAACGTACATTATGTAAAAGATGGCGCACTGATGATCCCGGCAGGAATGACAGAATTTGCAAAAGATAAGACATTTGGATATCAGTCATCGGATTTAAGAGAATATGTCGAAGAAAAGACAAAAGGAAAATACAAAAAAGAATCTTGCATTTGTATCAGCGAGAAAGAGCTGGAAGAAAAAAATGTAGAGTCTGTACTCCAAAAACTACTTCAGACAGAAGCATTTAATAAGGTGATCGTAAACGCAAGAACGTATGAACAGTTAGAGGTATTTTGCACAGCGTATATCGAAGCTGTAAAGGCGGGAAAACATTTTCTCGCAAGAACGGCGGCGGCATTTCCAAAGGTGCTTGGCGGGGTTACAGACCAGCCGTTGCTTGATCGAACTGCACTTAGAGGAGCTGAGAAAAACGGTGGAATTGTTCTGGTGGGATCGCATGTACAGAAAACAACAAAACAGTTGGAATGTCTGAAAGAATCAAAAGCAGATATGGAGTTTATGGAATTTGATGTAAATACCTGTTTTGAAGAGGGCGGACTGAAAAAAGAAGCAGAGCGTATCGTAGCAGAGGCAGAGCGTGTGATATCAAAGGGAAGAACAGCAGTTGTCTACACAAGCAGAAAACTTTTGACACCAGATACAACGGACAAGGATAAAATATTAGAGTTATCGGTACAGATTTCAGATGCGGTGACAAGTATTATAGGAAAACTTAAAGTAAAACCAGCATTTATTATTGCAAAGGGTGGTATCACTTCATCAGATGTAGGTACAAAAGCGTTGCATGTAAAGAAAGCAAATGTAATGGGACAGGTTCAAAAAGGAATTCCGGTATGGATGACAGGGAAAGAAAGCAAATTCCCAGGAATGCCATATATTATTTTCCCGGGAAATGTAGGAGAAGTTTCAACATTACGTCAAATCGTGGAAGAACTGGCATAAAATCAGGAGGAAAAAACATGAGAAAGGTAATTATTTCACTGGCTCCGGTACAGGCCGGAACACCGGTAGATGCAGTAAAATTAGCAGAGGATGTAGAGAAGAGTGTGCAGGCAGGTGCAGCGATGTGCCATCTGCATTGTAGAAAACCGGACGGAAGTCTGACACCGGACATTTCCTATATGGTAGAGTGCTTTGAAGAAATTTTGAAGCGCACGGATGTGGTTGTCCAGGCTTCCACAGGCGGTGTGTCAGATATGAACATTGAAGAACGATGCAGACCATTGGATTATGAAAAAGTAGAAAGCGCATCGTTAAACGGTGGAAGTACAAATCTCGGAGAAGCGGTCTATATTAATTCCTTTGATGATATCCGTTATTGCGCAGATGCAGTATATAAACGAAATATTTTACCGGAAACAGAAGTATTTGATATCGGAATGTTATATAATATGAAGCTGGTAAAGGATGAACAGCCATTTGCAGATCCGATGCTGTTTAACCTGGTATTTGGACACAAAGGAGGCATGCAGCCGACTCCGGAAATGTTAAGTGCGTTCCGTTCTTTTGTTCTGGAAGATGCAATGTGGGGTGTGACTCATTTTGGAAGAGATAACTGGACATTCCTTGCGGCAGCAATTGCAATGGGAGCGACCGTTGTAAGAGTTGGATTTGAGGACAGTGCTTATCTGGATGAAAATACACAGGCAGAATACAATTATCAGGTGGTTGAAAAGGTTGCTGCATTGATTCGTGCGATGGGATTGGAGACGGCAACTCCGGATGAAGCCAGAGAAATTTTAAATTTGAAGAGATAGGGAGGCAGAAAATATGCTTACGATTGCAAGAATTCAGATTGATTATCAAATAAATCCGGTCGGAATCGAAAAGGTTCCTCAATTTGGATGGGAGATTGAAAGTGACAGAAAAAATGTATTTCAGAAAACATATTGTTTGCAGATAGCAAAGGATGCCTCTTTCGAGAATCTGGTATATAACAGTAATGTTGTAGAATCAGGTGAATCTGCACATATCATTCCGGATGAGTTTGAGATGGAATCTTTGACCAAATATTATGTCCGTGTAAAGATTTCAGATGGTGTGGAAGAATCAGAGTTTTGTGACACCTGGTTTGTTACAGCATTGGTCAACGAAAATGAATGGAAGGCTCCATTTGTATCAGCAGAAAACGAAGATTCTTACAAAGAGTGCTCCAAAGGAACTTATGTACGTGGTCTTGTGAGAATCGAAAAACCGGTAAAAGAGGCATTTGCATGCACGACAGCGCTGGGATTATACAATTTTTTCCTAAATGGAAAGAAAGTCGGAAAAGACGAGATGACCCCGGGGTGGACATCTTACCGGAGACATTTGTTATATCAGACGTATGATGTGACAGAATATCTGGTGCAGGGAGAAAATGTAGCGGGAGCAATGCTGGCAGCAGGATGGTACAAAGGTGTCATGGGGTTGACAAAAGCCAGAAATAACTATGGGGATCAGACTGGATTTGCAATGCAGCTTCTTGTTCGTTATGAAGATGGAAACGAAGAGATCATTTGTACAGATGATGGATGGAAAGGCGCAGATTCACCGATTATTTTTTCAGAGATCTATAATGGAGAAACGTATGATGCTTCATTGGAAATTCCAAAATGGTCGGAGCAGATAGAGACACCAAAAGAATTCCATGATGTGGTGGAAGTTCCGTTTGACTGTTCTGTATTACGTGCGCAGAGCGGTTCAAGAGTGACAAAGATGGATGAACTGCCATGTAAACGAGTATTCCAGACGCCAAAAGGAGAGACTGTACTGGATTTTGGACAGAATATGGCAGGACGGATCAAGGTTACAGCAACTGGAAAACCGGGAGATGTGATCGAATTACACTGCTTTGAAGTGTTGGATTCAGAAGGCAATGTATATCTGGATAATCTAAGAAAAGCAAAAGCAACGATGAAATACATTTTCGCAGAAGAAAAGACAGTGACCTGGTATCCTAGATTTACATATATGGGATTCCAGTATGCATGGGTTGTGACTTATCCAGGAAAACCGGAAAAAGAAAACTTTACTGCTTATACGCTGCACTCTGAGATGGAGCAGACAGGACAGATTACCTGCTCTAATCCATTACTGAATCAGTTGCACCACAATTATCTGTGGGGATTAAAAGGAAACTTCTTAGATGTCCCGACAGACTGTCCGCAGAGAGATGAACGTCTCGGCTGGACCGGTGATGCACAGATATTCTGCAGAACAGCTTGTTATCTGATGAACACATATACATTTTATAAAAAATGGCTGCGCGATGTAGAGGTGGATCAGACTGAAGAGGGAGGCGTTCCACATGTAATCCCAAACATTGAAGAGGGAAGAACAGATGGAAACTGGCTGCTTTCACAAGGACCACATTCAGCGGCTGCATGGGCAGATGTGGCAGTAATCAATCCATGGACGATGTATCTGATGTACGGAGACAAAGAAATCTTACGAAAACAGTACAACAGCATGAAAGGCTGGATCGATTTTATGCGTGCGCATTCTAATGACTACATTTGGAATTACAAACTGCAGTTTGGTGACTGGGTAGCGTTGGATGCAGAAGAGGGAAGCTATTTTGGAGCAACACCAAATGATCTGACATGTACAGCTTATTACGCATATTCAACCGGACTTTTTGCGAAGATCGCGAAGGTGCTTGATAAGCCGGAAGCAGGAGAATATGAGGAGTTATATCATAAGATTGTAAATAAATTCCAACAGACATTCTTTGACAAAGATGGTAATATGACAGCACAGACGCAGACAGCTCATATTGTTGCACTATATTTCAAACTTACGCCGGAAGAATATATAGAAAAAACAGTACAAGGTTTGAAAAAGCTTTTAGATAAAGAGAATGGACATCTTGTAACAGGATTTGTAGGAACTCCATATTTTTGTCATGCATTGAGCCAGAATGGTTGTGTAAAAGAAGCTTACGATTTATTATTAAAAGAGGACTTCCCATCATGGCTGTATCAAGTAAAGAAGGGTGCGACGACAATCTGGGAACACTGGGATGGACTAAAACCAGATGGAAGTATGTGGAGTGCTGATATGAATTCTTTCAATCATTACGCATATGGAGCTATTGGAGAATGGATGTATCGCGTTATGGCAGGTCTGGAAGTAGATGAAGCAGCAACAGGATTTAAGCATGCGGTATTTTATCCGCGAATTGGCGGCAATCTGACATATACAGAAGGAAGATATCATTCAATCTATGGCGAGGAGTATATCCGATGGGAAATAGAGCATGATGAAGTCAAAATGAAAGTAAAAATCCCGGCAAATACAACCGCCTCTATTCGTCTGGATATGGCGGAAGAAATAGTAGACGATGCAGGTCTGGATTTTGAGAAGAAAGACGGATATATGGAAGCACAGACAGGATCTGGTGAATATATTATTCGCTACAGAAGAGCATAGAGACAGACTAGTATCGGTGTGTAAAAGGTATGTTTTACACACCGATATTGCCGCATAAAAGAAGATCAAAGTTACAGATGAAAAAGAGGAGTACAGGAGAAAAACGAATGAAGAAAAATAGATGTTTTGAAAGAATTCGTAGATGGTGGGGACAGCAGAGTATCAGGCAGCAGATATTACTTTCTCTTTTTATAGTCTCCATGTTAGGAATATGGGGGCTTGGGATGAGCTCTTATTATATTTCAAAAAGTACGGTTGAACAAAATTATAAAAAATCTCATGAGACAACATTAAAAAATTCCAGAAAAGTGCTGGATATGAATATGGAATCCATCATCGATGTAACCCGATCGTTTTTAAACAGCTCCGGTCTGCAGAAAGTGATGACAGAACGGGAGAAGGATGGAAGCTATACTTTTTCTATGGAAGAACAGAAAGTGTTAAAACGAGTTGCAGAAGGACTGTCGAGTCAGGAGAGATGGGTGAATTTTGTCGCTTTTATGGACTTGAAAGGGCATTATTATATGTTGAGTAATATTAACGTTGGGACCTATGAGTTTTATCAATATTATTCGCAACATGATTTTCAGGAAGATGAATGGGCGAAAGAAGTACGCTCTAAAAACGGAAAAGAAGTCTTTTTTGGAGATGTGATATTGGAAGGTGTGGAGAATAAGGGATTCAGTATTGCAAAATATATGATTAACCCAACGACAGGAGAGCCAATGGGATATGTGGTAATCAATGTCAGCAGTTCTTTACTTGCACGCTCTTTTGTAAATGAAAACGAAGGATATGAGACAAATGAATATATTGTTGTTGACAGAGATCGTGGGAATAAACTGGTTTATCACAGCCAGACGTTAAAAAATACCAAGGAAATTATGAAGGCGTATCAAAATCAGCCAAAACAGGAAACGTATGTATTTTCCAGTGTCTATGATGATGTTACAAACTGGGAACTGGTAAATGTAGTTGAGAGAAACGAACTGAGTCGTGAGAGCAAGTTAATCAGAAACTTTGTATTTTTATTTGGTGTGATATTGCTTGGATTATCATTCGTATTTGCCAGATTGATATCAAGAAACATCGCACGGCCATTGACACAGCTAGAGCAGGTAATCGACAAGGTAGGCGATGGAGAGAGACACATTACGGAAGAATTTGACGACAGTGAAGTGGGACAGATTGGACAGAAGTTCAAAGAGATGGTCAATACCAATCTGGAGTTGTCGGAACATTTACTGAGTGCAAAATTAAATGAGAGAGAGGCAGAGTTATTGCTATTACAATCACAGATCAATCCGCATTTTCTGTATAATACACTGGATTCTCTGTACTGTATTGCAATCATACATGGGGATGATCAGATTGCGGATATGGCACTTGCTCTGTCAAATCATTTTAAACTGGCATTAAATAATGGACAGAAATTCTGTAAGGTTTCGGATGCGATTATGCAGATTCAGGAATATATGAAATTACAAAATATACGTTTTCGTGACCGGTTTGAACTGGAGCTTGATGTGGACAAAGAGATAATGGAGGAGCGGATTCTTACATTTATTCTACAACCGTTTGTGGAAAATGCATTGTATCATGGTCTGGAGCCGAAGATAGGAAATGGAAAGATTGTTGTCCGGGGCTGGAGAGAAGAGGAAAATCTGATTTTTACAGTTGCGGATGACGGGGTTGGAATGGAAGATATTTCTGTATTGCAGACTGGATATGCGATTCAGAATGTGTGGGAACGAATCCATTTGAATTATGGTGATGAGTATGGTTTTACAGCAGAAAGCGGAAAAGGACAAGGCACAAAAATTACAATTACATTGCCTGTAAAACAAGGAGGAAGATAAGATGTACCGGTTGGTCGTGATTGATGATGAATATATAGTAGTAGAGGGAATTAAGGCAATGATCGCCAGAAAAAAACTAAACTACGAAGTAGTTGGTTGTGCATATGATGGAATTCATGGTCTTGAAGTTGTACAGAAGGAAAAACCGGATCTTGTAATCACAGACATCCGTATTCCCGGACTGGATGGACTGTCATTGATAGAAGAAGCAAGAGAGTCATGCACAGATACCGTATTTGTTGTAATCAGTGGTTATACAGAATTTGAGTATGCGAGAAGGGCATTAAGATTAGGGGTAAAAGGATATATAGATAAACCGATAAGCATTGAAAAACTGACAGATGTTCTGGACATGGTAGAAAAAGAATGTTTCCAGGCAAAGGAAGAAAATTCTCAGTTGGAAAGAAAAAGAATCGGGCAGGAAAACATCAAGAACCTGTTTGATCAGAGTGTCCGTGCAATGACAAAAGGAAGTGGAAATGTCGGTGATTTCCAGAAATATGCAACGGAGGCTGTGGAAACAATTTTAGAAGTATATCCGAATGTAGAGGATTTCAACAGAGAGGTAGTAAAATATCTTTGTGTGTTGTGTGACATATTATCGGAGAGTATGAAGCAGGTACAGAGGGATTCGCTTTTTTCTTATCAGGAAATGGAAAGAAAGACAACGGTAGAAGAAATACAGGAATATGCAAGAAAAGTGATTGTAGACCTGTCCAGGTATATGGAAGCAGATAAGACAGGAAGCAGTCATGCAGTGATTCTGGAAGTACTGGCATATCTGGAGGAGCATTACCAGGAGGATATCGGACTGAATGAACTGGCTGAAAAAGTAGGAATGAGTACAGCATATTTAAGTGTTTTGTTTAAAAATGAAGTTGGAACATCTTATGTAAAATATCTGACCAATATGCGCATTACGCAGGCCAAAAAGTTGTTAAAAGACGGGCATAAGGTAAATGAAGTAAGTGAAATGGTTGGGTATAGTAATTATCGGTACTTTAGTGACATTTTTAAGAAACATGTCGGACTGACTCCGAATGAGTATAAACATAATTACTAAAAAACAATGTACCTACATAAAAAAAGTGTACAAAATAGTAAAAATTACACACTTATTGAAAATCAGGAAAAATGATAATATAAATGCATAAAGAAAAACGTTCCGGAACAACAAGAGAAAAATAATGGGAGGATTAAGAATGAAAAAGAGAGTATTAGCTGTATTGTTATCTGCTTTTATGGTAACGGGTATGGTAGCAGGATGCGGATCTTCAGGATCTGACAAATCAAGTGATTCGAGTGATACAAAAAGTGAGAGCTCAGCAGATCTTTCAGATGTAGATTTCTCAGGGGAAGATCCACAGCTTACAAAGAAAATTAAGATTTTAACAATTTGGGCAGAGGATAATGATAACGGAATTCTGTTAAATAAAATCTGTGAGGATTATCAGAAAAACGTGAATCCAAACTTTGACTGGGAATATGAGATGGTTTCATCTGATAACTTACAGCAGAAGATTGCTACATTAGCTGCATCAGATGATCTTCCAGATCTGTTCGCATACGAAGCAGGAGCACCTCTTACAACGTTGATCGATTCAGACAAAGTGGTAAATGTTTCTGAAGCATTGGATCAGATCGGTGAGACAGATAAGCTCAATGAAGGAGCAGCAGAACTTTTGAAAGGTCTTTCAGGAACGGACGATTTGTATGACCTTCCATTAGGACTGAATGTAGAGGGATTCTGGTACAATAAAGAATTATTCGAAAAAGCAGGATGTGAAGTTCCTACAACATGGGATGAGTTCGAAGAAGTACTGGAAAAATTGGATGCTGCAGGTATCCAGCCACTGACAACAGGTGGATCTGATAAATGGCCTGCAACAAGACTTGTCAATGCATATGCTGTCAGAACAATGGGAAATGATGTTATGACAAAAGCAGCAAATGGTGACATTGATTACACAGATAAAGGTCTTGTAGAAGCAGCTGATAAAGTTGCTGAATGGGCTGACAAAGGATACTTTGGACAGGGTGTTACAACTGTAGATGCAAATACAGCAGGTTCTATGCTGATGAGCGGAAAAGCAGCAATTTTCTATAATGGTTCATGGTTTACACAGAATCTGACAGATGACAGCCAGAATCCAGCAGGTCAGGATGGAATCGGCTTCTTCAACATTCCGGTAGCAGACGAATCAGTAAGCTCTGCAACATCTTACTCAATGAACTGTGGTAACATTCTTGCATTAGATAAAGGCAAATATGATGAAGCAACAGCTTGGTTTTTGAAATATTTCTGTGAGAATATGGGTGACCTTGCTATGAATGAACTTTCAACAGTAAAAGGTTATACATACTCTGTACAGCCAGAAGATATGAATCCATATACACAGCTTGTTTTGGATGAAATCGATAAAGCTTCTGAAGGATTCGCATGGTGGGAAGCTAAGATGCCAAGTGAAACCTCAAAAGTTGCTCAGGAAAACATTCAGCCATTATTAAATGGTGAAATGACAGGAGAAGAATATATGCAGTCCATCCAGGATGTATATGATCTGAATCAGTAAGATTTGATTTAGAATGAAGCGGGGAGGAGTGTTTGAGGTGTCAGCCTCCGAGACACTCCTCCCTTTTTTACACCAAAAAGCACCCGGAAGGGGCACAGGAAGAGAGGATGTAGGCAATATGAATAAAGTATTGGGCAATAAAAAGGCAATTGCACTTTTTGTAGCTCCTGCACTGGTTTTGTATACAGCATTGGTAATAGTTCCGGTCATCTGGTCGCTCTACTATTCGTTGTTTTCAGGCAGTCCGGGGCTTCAGTGGGAGTTTGTTGGATTTGATAATTATTTAAAATTGTTCCACGACAAAAACTTTTTGAATGCATTAAAAGTAAACTTCAAGTATATAGCAGTTGTAATGATCGGTCAGGTTGGACTTGGTCTGATGCTGGCATTGATGTTTAAATTCTGGTTGAAACGTTGCAAGGCATTTGTTCGTACACTGGTATTTTTCCCGGTAGTACTTCCAACTGTTGCGGTTGGTCAGTTGTTTGCAAAGATTTATGAAATCCAGCCAAACTATGGACTGTTAAACAGTTTCTTAAGTGCGATCGGACTGGAAAAACTGGTTCAGCCTTGGATCGGACAGGCAAGTACAGCACTTTGGGCATTGTGTATCATGGATATCTGGGTTGCAATGGGATTCTATTCTGTAATCTTTTACGGAGCACTGCTGGATATACCGGATGACATTCTGGAAGCAGCAAGAATTGATGGAGCGTCAAGCTTTAAATTGTTTAGACATGTATTGCTTCCGTTGCTTCGTCCAATGGTAATTACATGTCTGGTATTTAGTTTTTCAGGTACTGTAAAGATGTTTGAATCTTCTATGGCATTGACAAATGGAGGACCTGGTACGGCCACAAAATCATTATCAATGTACATGTACGATGTTTCATTTACTTATAATAAGGTTGGTTATGGTAGCGTTGTTGCGATTGTTATATTCTTGATCTGTATCTGTGGATCTATGATTATCAACCGGTTTGATGTAAAAGAGGATTAAGGGGGCAATAAGATGAAAAAAGCAAAATCAGGAATTCGTGGGATCATCATTTTTCTCATCTGTGTCATTGAAATTTATCCATTGTTCTGGATGCTGACAGCATCTATGAAACAACAGTCTGAGTGGAGTGAAAAACCGGCATATGCATTAAACAAAGGATTCTATCTTCAGAATTATATCGATGCATGGACCAGAGGTCATATGGCAACTTACTTTAAGAACAGTTTGATCACCACAGTAGTGTCATTGATTTTCATTGTAATCTTTTCTGTAACAGTAGGATTTGCAGTAACAAAAATGCAGTGGAAATTAAGAAATGCAGTTGCAAAATATTTTACACTTGGAATTATGATTCCGGTTGCTGTAGCGTTAATTCCATTGTTCCAGATTTACAGTAAAACAAATCTGTTAAATACAAGAACATGTTTGATATTGACCTACATAGCATTTGGATTGTCACTATCCATCTATCTGGTGCAAGGGTCTCTCCGCTCATTCTCAGATGAGATCATGGAAGCAGCAGTAATCGATGGTTGCGGTATTTATCGTATGATGTGGTACATTGTAGTTCCACTTATGAAAAATGCGATCGTTACAGTATTGGTATTGCAGTTCTTCTTCAAATGGAATGACCTGCTGTTCTCAATGACATTTATCAGTGATTCCTCACTGAAGACAGTACAGACAGGACTGTTGTACTTCTCAGATGAGTTTGGATCAAAGAACTGGGGTGCAATTTTTGCATCTGTATCAATGAGTGTATTCCCAATGTTGATCTTATATACAGCATTGAATAAGAAGGTTATGGAAGGTATGACAGCAGGTGCTGTAAAAGGTTGATTATGGAAAAACAGTATGATGATAAAACAATACAGCAGTATTATCATGAGCTGAAAGATTTTGTTATGGCACATACAGAAGATGTCATGAAAAATCCAAGGGCGTTTATACGATATCCATTTATTGATCCGGGATCTGTATATGATGGAAATGTATGGGACTGGGATACATTCTGGTCAGTATATGGTTTCCTGAATCTGGCAGATGAGTACGAGGATCCTTCTGTGAAAGAAAGGCTTGTGGAGCACGCCAAAGGAAATGTCTACAATTTCTTTGATCATCAGTTGGAAGACGGTTATATTCCAATGATGATCGAGGTTGCAGACTGGCCGGAACCATACTTGAACATGAAGCACAAAGAAGGTGTAATGATGAACATGCATAAACCTTTTTTGTGTAGACAAATTTGTCTGATAAGCGAGTATATTCAGGATTATAGTTGGGTAGAAACGTATTTAGATAATATTGAAAAATATTTTTCCTGCTATGACAAGAACTATTATTTTGAACATTGCGGATTGTATGTCTGGTGTGACGATATCATGATCGGAATGGACAATGATCCGGCAACGTTTGGCCGACCAAAATTCTCGACTGCAAATATATTCCTGAACAGTTTTATGTGTCTGGAATTAGAGGCAGCAGCGGTAATATTTGAAAAGTTTGGAAAACAGGAAAGAGCTTCCTATTATCGCGATAAAAAAGCGTGCCTTGAAAAAGCGATCCAGGAAGAATGTTGGGATAAAAGAGACAAGTTTTTCTACTCCGTTGATGTAGATATCAAAACAAGAAAATTTGAATGGTTCCATCAGGGACTCGGGGTATTCTGGAAAACACTTCCAATCAAGATTCGGGTATGGTCCGGGTTTATCCCGATGTATGCAGGAATCGCGACAAAAGAACAGGCAGAAGAAATGGTAAAACATATCTTTGATAAGGATACATTTGATTCAGATTACGGATTGACAACATTAGCGAAAGATGAAAAAATGTTTGATCTGTCTGTCACAAACAATCCGTCTAACTGGCTTGGTCCGATCTGGGGCGTTGCAAATTATGTTGTATTCAGAGGATTACTGAATTATGGATTTCGTAAAGAAGCTGAGCTGATGTATAAAAGAACGATAACATTGCTTGGAACAGATTTGGAAAAGACTGGAAGTATCCATGAATATTATAATCCATTTAATGGAGAACCGATCATGAATGGCGGATTTATCAATTGGAACGTGCTTGCATTGAATATGGAAGCCGAATTGAACGGAAAAGAGCCTATGCTCAAATAAGAAACACTTTAAAGGTTGCTAACTAAATAACATAAATGATTCCTCAAAAAAGGTCGCTACATCTTTTCGAAACAGAAAGGTGTGGCGGCCTTTTGCTTGAAAAGATAACCTATTTGATTTCAATGTTTCTTTATGGAATAAAAGGCGCTAAAATATTCTAAAAATGAATTTCTTACAAATCCGTACTTCGTCTCTCCACCAATGCCGTACCAACTTCGATCTTTACCGGATTGGCACTTGGTGACTTCAACAATTCTACAAGTCTTGCCGCCGCCATTTCTCCCATGTAAAGTTTCGGTACATTTATCGTAGTAAGTGCCGGTTCAAAGACTTTGCTGAATGGAAGATTATCAAATCCGGCAATGGCAATATCCTGAGGAATTCGGTAGCCAGCTTCTTTCAGTGCTTTCATAGCTCCCATGGCAATCAAGTCATTATCTGCAAAATAGCATGGAGCCAGTTCTTCTCCCTTTTCAATAATTTCTTTCATATCTGCATAAGCACCATCCATGGAAGGTGTCAGGCGGTGAACAATGCTTTTGGCAGAGGACATGCCATGTGCCCGTACTGCTTTAAAAAAGCCGGAATTGCGTTCAACAAAATTTCCGATATCATAGGAGGAACGTAAATATCCAGGCTGCTTTTTTGTTTTACGGATTAAGTGCGAGGCAGCGAGATAAGCTCCCTGTACATTGTTGATCAGTACACAGTCACAGGATACGGTCTCAAAGTAGCTGTCTACGAGAACAAATGGAAGTGGAATTTTTTGAAATGGCTTCAAATCTTCCGGGCGCATCTCTGTTCCAAGAACGATCATTCCGATACAGTCGGAATACTGAATTTCTTCCAATTGACGTTCCACCATATCGTCATCCTCGTATATATAACTGATCTTTAATTTATAATCTGCTTTCTTACAACCGAGGGCAATTCCTTCGGATAATTCAGAGAAGAATGGAGAATCCCCCACGACAGCACCATGTTTTCGATAAATAACAAAATAAATGGTTCCTTTTATATTGTGCTTTTCGGCAAATTTTGAGAAATCATATCCATAGCGGTCAGCCGTTTCTATGACCAGTTTCCGGGTAGCAGTACTGACTCCTGGTTTGTTATTGAGCGCCATAGAAACTGCGGCAGGGGACAGATTCAGAATTTTTGCCAGTTCTTTCGATGTGATTGACATAACGTATCTCTCCTGTTTATTAATAGAATTCTTTGTACCTGTTAGAAACAATGCTATTGTTCACACTACGTGTGCCAGAAACGATTACATTTCCTATAATGAACTGAATTATCTTATGAATCCATTATGAATGACTGCTGAAGAAATAACAATAGTTAAGTTGAAAATTAAGTAAAACTTACTAAATTCTGTACTGTAATTAAGTAATACAGGAGCTATACTGAGGTCATAAAACAAGAGAGATACACACTTGGTACGCAACAGGAAAAGATGTACAAAAGCAAGTGTAATAACAAAGAGGAGGTCATTGTAATGGCAAATGTAAAATTAGGATTTGTACCTACAAGAAGAAGTATTTTCAGTGCACCGGATGCGATCAAATATCGTGGATTAACAGCAGACAGATTTAGAGAACTAGGGATTGATTTTGTAGATATTACAGATATCAATGAAGAAGGTCTTCTCTATGATGATCAGGATGTAGATAAAATTGTTGAGAAATTTAAAGCAGAGGGTGTAGATGGAATTATGCTTGCACACTGTAACTTCGGTACAGAGTATGTCTGTGCAAGACTTGCCAAGAAACTTGGATTGCCGGTACTGCTTTGGGGACCATTAGATGAGAGACCAGAGCCAGACGGAGTAAGACTTCGTGATACACAGTGCGGACTGTTTGCAACAGGTAAAGTGCTCAGAAGATTCCAGGTACCATTTACATATTTGACAAACTGTCGTTTGAATGACCCTGTATTTGAGCGCGGGGTAAGAGATTTCCTTGCAGTCTGTAATGTAGTAAAAACATTTAGAAATATCAGAATCCTCCAGATTTCCACACGTCCGTTTGATTTCTGGACAACAATGTGTAATGAAGGAGAATTACTGGAAAAATTCAATATTCAGCTTGCGCCGGTTCCAATGACAGAACTTACAGAAGAAGTAAAAGCTGCGAAAAAAGACAAAGAAAAGATGGATGCGACACTTGCCTACATTCATGAAAATATGGAAATCCAGATTAAAGATAATGAAGTGGAAAATGTAGCTGCACTTGCTGTTGCAATGAAAACATTGGTAAAGAAATATGGATGTCAGGCAGCAGCAATCCAGTGTTGGAATGCGCTTCAGACAGAACTTGGAATTATGCCATGTGCAGCAAATGCAATCTTAAATGACGAAGGAATTCCTGTTGTGTGTGAGACAGATATTCATGGCGCAATCACAGCACTTATGGTAGAGGCTGCAGGTATGGACGAGACAAGAGGATTCTTTGCAGACTGGACGATCCGTCACCCTGATATTGAAAACGGAGAACTGCTTCAGCACTGTGGACCATGGCCGGTATCCGTTGCAAAAGAAAAAGCAAAACTGACCTATCCATTAGCATTTGATCATCCGGGAAGCCTGACAGCAGAGGCAAAACATGGAGATGTTACACTGTGTAGATTTGATGGAGACAACGGAGAATATTCACTCCTTCTTGGACGTGCAAAAGGTGTAGATGGACCGAAATGTATGGGAACTTATCTCTGGGTTGAAGTTGAGAATATCAAACGTCTGGAAGCTAAGATCGTAGAAGGACCATACATTCACCACTGTGTAGGTATCCACAAAGATGTAGTGCCGGTGCTTTATGAAGCATGTAAATACATCGGTGTAAAACCAGATCTGTATGATCCAATAGAGGAAGAAGTAAAAGCTTACTTAAGAGGAGAATGAAAATAACAACATTTTTAAGAAAGGTGAATGATTATGAATTTAAAATTACTTGCATATAAGCTTCGTAAAGATACTGTAGATTTGATCTGTGCCGGAAAAGCAGGACATATCGGAGGAGACATGAGTGTGATGGAGGTTCTTGTAGAGCTGTATTTCCATCAGATGAATATCAGTCCGGAAAATATGGACGATCCAGATCGTGATCTGTTTGTTCTCAGCAAAGGACATTCTGTAGAGGCATACTATTCTGTTCTTGCAGAAAAAGGATTTATCCCAAAAGAAGAGTTGCATAGAGAATTCAGTAAATTTGGTTCAAAATACATCGGACATCCAAATAATAAACTCCCGGGTATTGAGATGAACTCTGGTTCTTTAGGTCATGGACTTCCAGTTTGTGTAGGTATGGCAAAAGCCGGAAAAATGGATAACAGAGATTATCGTGTATACACAGTTATGGGCGATGGAGAGCTGGCAGAAGGATCTGTATGGGAAGGTGCAATGGCAGCCAGTCATTACAAATTGGATAATTTATGTGCTGTAGTAGACCGAAACCGTCTGCAGATTTCAGGAAATACAGAAGATGTGATGCACCACGACGACCTTCATGAGAGATTTAAGAGTTTTGGATGGCATGTGATTGATGTGGCAGATGGTAATGATATCGACCAATTGGAAGCTGCATTTAACGAAGCCAAAACAGTTAAAGGAAAACCAACTGTATTGATTGCAAATACAGTTAAAGGAAAAGGTTCAAAAGTGATGGAAGGTAAGGCAAACTGGCATCACAAAGTTCCGACAGAGGAAGAATATGCACAGATTATGGCAGATTTCAAAAAAGCAGAGGAGGCACTTCAATAATGGGAAAAATTGCAAATAAACAGATGATATGTGAAGTATTGATGGAAGCAGCAAAGACAGATAAAAGTATTGTAGCTCTTTGCAGTGATTCAAGAGGAAGCGGCTCTTTTACACCATTTGCGGATACTTATCCGGAGCAGTTTGTTGAGACAGGTATCGCAGAGCAGAATCTCGTAAGCATTTCCGCAGGTCTTGCTAAATGTGGTAAAAAAGCATATGCAGTGTCGCCTGCGTGCTTCTTATCTACAAGAAGTTATGAGCAGTGTAAAATCGATGTGGCTTACTCAAACACAAATGTGAAACTGATTGGCATCAGTGGTGGAGTCAGCTATGGAGCACTTGGAATGAGCCATCATTCCGCACAGGATATCGCAGCAATGAGCGCAATTCCAAATATGAGAGTATATCTTCCAAGTGATCATCTTCAGACAAAAGAACTGATGAAAGCATTATTAAAAGATGAAAAACCGGCGTACATCCGTACAGGAAGAAATGCAGTAGATCCGATTTACGAAGAAGGAAATGTTCCTTTTGAAATGGATAAAGCCACAGTTGTGACAAAAGGTGAAGATGTTCTGATTGTTGCCTGCGGAGAAATGGTAAAACCTGCAAAAGATGCTGCTGAGATTTTGAAAGCAGAAGGAATTACAGCAACAGTCCTGGATATGTATTGCGTAAAACCGCTGGATAAAGAAGCAATCGTAAGAGAAGCTGTAAATGTAAAAGCAGTTGTTACGGTGGAAGAACATGCTCCGTTTGGCGGACTCGGTTCTATGGTCGCACAGGTCGTTGGAAGTGAGTGTCCGAAAAAAGTGGTAAATATGTCATTGCCGGATGCACCGGTTATCACAGGAACTTCACAGGAAGTGTTCGATTACTATAAATTGAATGCAGAAGGAATCGCCGAACAAGTGAAAGAAATTCTGTAGGTAACCACTGGGGACGGAGTTAATGGCTCTTTATCTGCCCCCAGTGGATTAGAGCCAGCGGGGACAGATAAAGAGCCATTAACTCCGTCCCCGTTTGAAAGGATATGAAAATGGAAGAGAAATATATTATCAGTATCGACCAGAGTACACAGGGAACAAAAGCACTTCTATTTGATGCAGAAGGACATTTGCTTCGAAGAACAGATGTGCCACATCGTCAGATTGTAAACGAAAAAGGATGGGTTTCACACGACCCGGAAGAGATTTACAGAAATACCATTCGGGTTGTAAAAGATCTTGTAGAAGAGTCCGGAATTGACCGTTCACTTGTTCAGGGAATAGGAATCAGTAATCAAAGAGAGACAACATTAATCTGGGACAAAGAAACAAATAAACCAATCGCAGATGCAATTGTATGGCAATGCTCCAGAGCAACGGGGATTTGTGAACGTCCAGAAATAAAAAATGCGGCAGAAATGATTCGCGAGAAAACAGGACTTCCCCTATCACCTTATTTCCCGGCAGCAAAAATGGCATGGCTGTTGGAAAACTTCCAGTGGGAAGAGAGCCAAAGGGGTCAGGAACCAGTGGCTTTAAAGAGCAAAAAGTGTCAGGAACTAATGGCTCAACATCAACTTTGTTTTGGAACAATTGATACATGGCTTGTATATCGTTTGACAAAAGGCCATGATTATAAAACAGATTATTCTAATGCGTCAAGAACACAGTTATTCAATATCTTCACCTTAAAATGGGATGAAGAAATATGTAAATTGTTTGGGATTTGTCCTGAAGATTTACCGCAAGTATGTGATTCGGACAGTGAATTTGGGTGGACAGATTTTGAAGGACTTTTTGAAAAACCTATTCCAATTCATGCGGTATTGGGAGATTCTCACGGGGCATTATTTGGTCAGGGGTGTCTTAGGCAAGGAGACATCAAAGCGACTTATGGCACGGGATCTTCTATTATGATGAATATAGGAGAAGTACCGGTTGTTAGTACACATGGTGTTGTCACATCGCTTGCATGGGGAATGGATGGAAAAGTAAATTATGTTCTTGAAGGAAATATAAATTATACCGGAGCGGTTATTTCATGGTTAAAAGACGATGTCAGACTGATTGATTCGCCGGCAGAGACGGAAAGCTTGTGCAGAGAAGCAATTTCCGATGATGAACTTTATTTTGTGCCTGCGTTTACAGGTCTGGGAGCACCACACTGGAAGAGTAATGCAAAAGCATCACTATCTGGAATTACTAGAACAACCGGAAAAGCCGAGATTGTTCGTGCAGGAATTGAGTGTATCGCTTATCAGATCACAGATGTTGTGAGAGCAATGGAGGCAGATGCAGGAGTAAAAGTGAAAGAACTTCGCGTGGATGGAGGACCAACAAAGAATGGTTATCTGATGCAATTTCAAAGTGATATCCTTGGAGGAAATGTCTTAGTACCGGATGCGGAAGAACTTTCCGGAATCGGAGTGGCATATGCAGCAGGTATCGCAATGGGAATCTATACGATGGATTTGTTTAAACTTATGAAGAGAAAGACATATTCAAAAGAAATGGATGAGAATTTAAGAGAGAAGAAGTATAAAGGATGGACGAAGACGGTTCAGGGGCTGGAGTAGGAATAAAACGAAATAATAGTAAATAAGAGATTATATTTTCATAGATAAAAGGCTTCGTGTTATGCGGAGCCTTTTAAAATTATTTGTGCTTATGTGCAGTAAAGTGTTTTATATTATGAAGTTCCTCTTAAAATATCGCAAATACGCAAATGCGAAATGTAACAAAGAAATGCTTTAAAATACTCTGAATTTTGATATAATTAGGACAGATTTTGTTCTGTTTATGTTGGAGAAGGGAAGTACATAAAAGTGGATGCGATAGTGATAGGAATTTGTGATGACCAGAAAAGTGCAGTTCATCAGTTAGAAAATATAGTAGAACAATGCTGTTTGCAAAAGAAAAGAGAATTTCAAATTCTTTCTTTTTTGGATGGAAAAAGTGCAATACAAAAAATGCAGCAGTTAGACATATTGTTTTTGGATATTGAGATGCCGCATATGGATGGAATTGAAGTGGGAAGACAGTTTTTTGAAAAGAATAAAGACTGTAAAATCATTATGGCAACAGGTCGTGAAGACAGATTTAAGGAGTCTTTCAAAATTAACGCATTTCGTTTTGCAAGTAAGCCGTATCAGAGAGAAGAAATTGAAGAGGCACTTGAGAGTTGCTTTAAGATATTTACAGCCAGAAGCGTGGTTCAATTATATGAAAATAGAATGATGCATGAGGTTCGCCAGAAAGACATTATATATATTGAAGCTTATGATGGGTACGTAGAAGTAAAAGTGGGAAGTAAAACTATGCGGAAAGATTGTTCACTTTTACAGATGGAAGATATTTTGAATTCAGATATATTTTTTAAGATAAGTAAGAGCCGTATTGTGAATTTAATGAAAATTGATTTTTATAAAAAAGGCAAGATAAGTATAGAGGGAAAAGATATTTTAGTTGCGAGGAGAAGACGTAGGGATTTTGAATTAGCATTTCAAAAATATGATCTTGAATTTAGGGGGTAGTATTTGGAAATGGCAATTTTATATCTATTGGATTTCACAAGATATGCTCTGGGAATAAGAACTTTGTTCAAAAAAAAGCTGCGGAGATTATGGGTTCCCATAATAATGGAATTAGTCTGTCTTATCGTAATGTATATTTGTGAAGACAATAATAAATTATTAGATGAAATTTTGATAAGCATATATTTTCTTTCAGTTTTATCTGTTTTCATAATGATAGAAAGGAAATTGAAAGATCGTTTATTGTATATATTGGGTTTATTTGCAATGTTTGCTTGTTTGGATGAACTAATCGGAGTTTTTCTCACAAAGATAATATCAGAATTAGTTTATAAGAGTATCCTTGAATGTGTAGGTTCAATCGTAATATTGACATATTCATCTTTCAGAGAATAAAAATAACAATCCACATAAAAAGAATCTGGTTCACATTATTTACTATTTTTGCAAGCGCATGTGTGGCATTCATGATGTTCGTACTTTCAGGCGTGGAGGATATACAGAAATTTTCGGGAGAAACACTTTATAAAGTAATGATATTGATAGGATATGGTTGCTTAATAGGGGTGATTGCAGTGGCTCTTTACACGAAAGAAATAAACCAAAAAGAGCAGGAGATTCTGAAAATGGAAAAGAATATCAATGAAATGCAAAAAAAATATTATTTGTCTCTATTGGAACGAGAGGCGGATACAAGAAGATACAGGCATGATATAAATAATCATTTCATGTGTCTGAGAGAAATGATTCATGGAAATTCAGAAGCGCAAAATTATATAGATAAACTGCAAGAACAGTTATACGATATAAAGAGAAAAAATTACGAAACAGGATCAGAGATATTAAATATTTTGTTAAGTAATCATTTGTCTGGCATATCAAAAGATATTCCGGTTTCGATAATCGGGAGAGTTACGTCACAGCCAGATATTAATGATGTAGATTTTTGTATTATTTTTTCAAATTTAACATTACCTTTGCGGACACCTCTTCTCCATTTCCTTCCAGTGAAAAACTTCCTCGGTTTCGTTCTATTGTTTCACGTACATTTTTAAGCCCCATACCATGGTTCTTTTTGTCCTGCTTCTTTGTCGGCACTTTCAATTCCTCCTTTTCTATAAGAGCTGTCGAACTATTTTTAATAGTAATCATCAAATAAAGGCTTCCTG
>OFCH01000032.1_pt1 | contig 69910 bp, 49 predicted proteins | sample 1520771 | NCBI WGS metagenome assembly OFCH01 (sample SAMEA2699034, study PRJEB24076) | metagenome | biome: Human gut stool | place: Spain | collected 2012-10-23 | reverse complement strand
AACACAACCCGCTACGGGGGAGACTTACCCGAAATCTGATTTATTCAACAAAGCCCACTCACATCCGTTCAAACCGCACTGTAGATGGCATTACTGTTCAGTACAGCCATGCATCTCGTTACCTTAGCTGCAAAAAGGCTTTACTCTGGCGTTTCCCTTCTCCGTTAGCTATCAGGACTTTCTCATTTCCGCAAGCAGCATGCCTGGCGTAGCACTCCCCTCGCCTGCTCATCACGCCCTTACATGCAAAAGAACCATCTAAGGACAGCATGAAATTCTGAAATAATTTCTTGCATATTAATAACAACTTTTGGTGATGATTTATCAAGCAATACCTAAGTCTGCTAAATAGAACGGCAGCGTATTATAACTCTGCAAGTAAGGAATTAAAGTAAAAATCCGGTGCATGGCTTTTTCAATGTAAAAATGGACACACTTTAGACGATATCATGGCATTATCGCTAAATGAGCTCTCGGCAAACAAACACACCGGGCAAACTAAAGTAACCATCTTTACTCTACGAGGCCAGACCGCGTCTAAACCTCGTAATACTCGACAATACCGAAGCAAACACCCAACCCATTGTTTATATTGGTTTTTATATTATTTTCAACTTCTGAATGTCTTAATGTCTTTCGCGAATGATAATTAATTACATGACATTTACTCTCTGACGCCGCTGTTTACAGGTACTTGCATATCTTGTCATGGTAAACCAAGTGATCCCAACCGCAAGCCAGTGTAAAATCGGCACTTATGTAGAACGGGATATCCACACCCCGGAGGAAAAATATGAAGTTTTTGGTCACTGGTGCCGCAGGTTTTATCGGCTTCCATATCGCGCAGCGCCTGTTGAATGAAGGGCATGATGTTGTCGGAATCGACAACATGAACGACTATTATGACGTCAGCCTGAAGCAGGCCCGTCTGGATCGCCTGGCTTCTCCGGCATTCCATTTCCAGCAGCTGGATCTGGCCGACCGTGAAGGTATGGCAAAGCTGTTCGCCACAGAGCAATTTGATCGCGTGATCCACCTGGCCGCCCAGGCCGGTGTGCGCTACTCACTCGAAAACCCGTATGCCTACGCAGACGCTAACCTGATGGGGTATCTGAACATTCTGGAAGGCTGCCGTCATACCAAGGTGAAACACCTGGTGTACGCCTCCTCCAGCTCGGTTTACGGCCTCAACCGTAAAATGCCGTTCTCCACCGAAGATTCCGTCGATCATCCGGCCTCCTTGTATGCCGCCACCAAGAAAGCTAATGAGCTGATGGCGCACACCTATTCTCACCTGTACGGCATCCCGACCACCGGGCTGCGCTTCTTTACAGTGTATGGTCCGTGGGGTCGCCCGGATATGGCGCTGTTCAAGTTCACGAAAGCGATGCTGGAAGGAAAAAGTATCGACGTTTACAACTACGGCAAAATGAAGCGCGACTTCACCTATATCGACGACATCGTCGAGGCGGTGGTTCGGGTGCAGGATGTGTTCCCGCAGGCCAATGCCGACTGGACCGTTGAGAGCGGTTCCCCGGCCACCAGTTCCGCGCCGTATCGGGTATATAACATTGGCAACAGCTCACCAGTGGAACTGATGGACTACATCACCGCTCTGGAAGAAGCGCTGGGAATGGAAGCGCAGAAGAATATGATGCCGATTCAGCCGGGCGATGTGCTGGACACCAGCGCAGATACTCAACCGCTGTATGACCTGGTGGGCTTTAAGCCGCAAACGTCAGTGAAGGAAGGCGTGAAGAACTTCGTGGAGTGGTACAAGGATTACTATCAGATCTAATCCCCCTGCCCTGCCGCAATCATCTGATTGCGGCAACCCCTTCTATGTAACCTCCGTTGTCCTGACTATGTGTCGACGGAATGCACATTCATTTTTTTTTATATAATATTTTGTGCTATAGACGCTATTTTTGCCTTTTTACTCGCCCGCCTGAAACCAGTTTCATCCAGCCTTTTTCAGAAAAGCAAATATCCGCGCGCCAGGCACTCAAACTTTTCTGGTATCCAGACCAATTTGGTTAGCGGAAACAGCATTATATGCTGATTGATAAAAAACATTACTATCTGTAGGAATTTTCCTAAATCCAGGATATGTTAGAGCAAGCCATGCAACAGCATAAAACTGATGTATTGCTTATCAAACTAATCATGCAACAGCATAAAACTGATGTATTGCTTATCAAACTAATAATTCAATCAACATACGCCCTGTGGTAGATATTATGGAAAACCTATTTTTCTTAGTGGTCGCTGCCATACTACTTGCTGTTTCCGTTTATTTCTTAATTTCTTATTTAAAAGACAGAAAGAAAACGAAACTGACGTTTAATAAACGCAAGTGGTAAGGCCCGCTTCATATTGCAATTAGATTAAGATAATATTAAGAGATAAAAAAATGATATGACAGAATGACTATTCATTCTGCGTTTTGGCATGGCCTTAAGGCAAGAAAAAATAACGCTACTCGCGCCCTATCCCGCGTTTTTTCATAGGACATAAATAACAAAAGCCTGCGTTGCAGGCTTTGTTTTACCTCCCGGCGCTTATCTCCGGCATCTACATCACAGTGACGGTAGCTCTTCACAAGGTAAGTTTAACTTATCGGACCTGTGTTCAACCCGCAACGGCTTTTAAGCAGGATCGTAATGTCCATCACAATTTATTGAGGTTAATCTGAATGTGCGAGAAATACGCGTAGTGAGGGATATCGCGGGGAGATAAAGAAGAACACTGGCGGCAGGGAACCGCCAGTGTCAGACAGGCAGAATTAATCGTTACCAAACAGATCGCGGGTGTAGACCTTATCCGCCACATCCGCCAGCTCTTCCGCCATACGGTTGGAAATGATCACATCCGCCTCTTGTTTGAAGGCATCCAGGTCGCGCACGACGCGGGAGTTGAAGAACTCATCTTCCTGCATCACCGGTTCATAGATAATGACCGGAATACCTTTCGCCTTGATGCGCTTCATGATGCCCTGAATAGAAGAGGCGCGGAAATTGTCCGAACCACTCTTCATGATCAGGCGATACACACCCACCACTTTCGGCTTACGAGCGAGAATAGAATCCGCGATAAAGTCTTTACGGGTACGGTTGGCATCGACGATAGCCGCGATGATATTGTTCGGGACCGATTCGTAGTTCGCCAGCAGCTGCTTGGTATCTTTCGGCAGGCAGTAGCCGCCATAACCAAAGGACGGGTTGTTGTAGTGGTTGCCGATACGCGGATCCAGGCATACCCCTTCGATAATCTGCTTGCTGTTCAGCCCCTGGCTTTCAGCATAGCTGTCGAGCTCGTTGAAATAGGCAACGCGCAGCGCCAGATAGGTGTTAGCGAACAGTTTGATCGCTTCCGCTTCGGTGGAGTCGGTAAACAGGGTTGGGATATCCTGCTTGATCGCGCCTTCTTTCAGCAGATCAGCAAAACGTTCGGCACGCGCAGAGCGCTCACCGATGACAATACGCGACGGGTGCAGGTTGTCGTACAGCGCACGTCCTTCACGCAGGAACTCCGGAGAGAAAATAACATTATCAATCCCTAAACGTTCTTTGATGTCGCGGGTGAACCCCACCGGGATGGTCGATTTAATGATCATCACCGCGTTCGGGTTGATCTCTGTGACATCGCGAATAACCGCTTCCACCGTAGAGGTGTTGAAGTAGTTAGTTTTGGGATCATAATCGGTCGGCGTCGCAATGATCACGTAGTCGGCATTACGATAGGCGTCGTGCTTGTCCGTGGTGGCACGGAAATTTAACGGTTTTTCTGCCAGATATTCCTGAATCTCTTTATCGACAATCGGAGAGATCTTCTGGTTAAGCATATCCACTTTGGCCTGTACGATATCCAGGGCCACCACTTCGTGGTTTTGCGCAATCAGGATACCGTTCGATAAACCAACATAACCTGTACCGGAAATAGTAATTTTCATTCGATTACACTTTAATCAGTTAACTGGGTAATGGCGGATAGCCACGAATTTAAATAATGCTGTGCGCGGTTTTACGCTGAGAAGGAAGGTAAGTCAAGTCGGTTGGTTGACCCGGCTTGTAAACGAATAAACATGACGAGTTCCATTTGGAACCCGCCATTTTAGGAAAAAACAACCTAATTATTTATATACTTCTGCAGTGGCCAGAGTATGTGCCTGCAGATCTTTCTCCGACAGCGACAGCGCGCAGTCGCCCAGCGCCGGCCAGTCAATCCCTATCTCCGGATCGTTCCAGATGATGCTCCGCTCTGACTGTGGCGCGTAGTAGTTCGTCGCCTTGTAGACAAACTGCACCGTGTCGCTCAGCGCCATAAACCCGTGGGCGAACCCTTCCGGGATCCACAGCTGACGTTTATTCTCTGCGCTGAGCACCGCTCCCACCCATTTGCCAAAGGTTGGCGATGAACGACGGATATCCACCGCCACGTCAAATACCTCACCTTCCACGCAGCGGACCAGTTTGCCCTGAGCGTGCGGATCCAGCTGATAGTGCAGTCCCCGCAATACGCCTTTCTGGGACTGGGAGTGGTTGTCCTGGACGAATTCCACCTGGCGGCCCACCGCCTCATTGAACACCTTGCTGCTGAAGCTCTCAAAGAAGAAACCCCGCGCATCACCAAACACGCGCGGTTCAAAAATCAGCACCTCAGGAATATCTGTTTTAATAATGTTCATCTTTTGCCACCCGTTTATTTACCCAGGACTTCTGTTACCACGCGAGCCACACCCTGACGCCAGTCCGGGAGAGTCACCCCAAATGCCTGCTGGAATTTTTCATTCGACAGGCGAGAGTTGAGCGGACGCTTCGCCGGCGTCGGATAGGCCGTCGTCGGGATGCCCTTCACTTCCTGAACCGCCAGCTCGGCACCGTGCGCTCTCGCCACCTCAAACACATAGCGGGCGTAGTCGCACCAGCTGGTCTCGCCGCTGGCCACCAGATGATAGGTACCGGCCAGCGCCGGATCACGCAGCGTTTCACGGATTGCCGTCGCCGTGCAGTCTGCCAGCAGCTCTGCGCCGGTGGGCGCCCCGTGCTGGTCGTCAATGATGGAGAGCGTCTCTTTCTCACCCGCCAGGCGGAGCATCGTTTTGGCAAAGTTGGCGCCGCGGGTGGCATACACCCAGCTGGTACGGAAAATCAGGTGACGCGGGTTGCCCTGCTCCAGCGCCAGTTCACCGGCACGTTTGGTTTCACCGTAGACGTTCAGCGGGCCGGTTGCCTCATCTTCCCGGCGGTAATGGCTGCCGGCGCCGTCGAACACATAGTCCGTGGAATAGTGCACCATCAGGGCACCCAGCTTCGCCGACTCCGCCGCCAGCACCGCCACCCCTTTGTCGTTCAGCAGATCGGAGAGCTCCCGCTCGCTTTCGGCCTTGTCCACTGCCGTGTGCGCGGCGGCATTCACCACCACGTCCGGGCGGACAGTACGCACGGTCTGCGCGATACCGTCCAGATTAGTCAGATCGCCGCACAGCTCTTTATCAAAGTAGTCCACCGCGACCACATCACCGAGCGTGGAGAGGGAGCGCTGCAGCTCCCAGCCCACCTGACCATTCTTGCCAATCAGTAATATCTTCATCTTGTTATTTTCCTTTAATGGCCGTGCGGGTTCAGTCTTCACTGAGCAGACGTTTCAGGTAGGCACCGTACTCGGTTTTCTTCAGACGCTCCGCCTGAGCCGCCACCCCTTCCGCCGACAGCCACTGATTACGATAGGCTATCTCTTCCAGACAGGCCACCTTCATCCCCTGGCGCTTCTCAATGGTATGAATAAACTGAGAAGCTTCAATCAGGCTGTCATGGGTGCCCGTATCCAGCCAGGCAAATCCGCGCCCCAGCAGTTCCACCTGCAAATCGCCGCGCTCCAGATACATCTGGTTCAGGGTGGTGATCTCCAGCTCGCCGCGTTCAGAAGGCTTGACGTCCTTCGCCATCTCCACCACATTGTTGTCGTAGAAGTAGAGCCCGGTCACCGCCCAGTCCGATTTCGGCTTCAGCGGTTTCTCCTCGATGGACAGCGCCTTAAACTTCTCGTCGAACTCCACCACCCCGAAACGCTCCGGATCCAGCACCTGATAACCAAACACCGTGGCACCGGAGGTCTTCGCCGCCGCCGCTTCCAGTTTTTTACCGAAGCTCTGACCAAAGTAGATATTATCCCCCAGCACCAGGGCGCAGGCATCGTTGCCGATGAACTTCTCACCAATGATAAAGGCCTGCGCCAGGCCGTCCGGCGACGGCTGGATGGCGTAGCTGAAGTTCACCCCGAACTGCGATCCGTCACCCAGCAGGCGCTGGAAGGAAGGCATGTCGTCCGGGGTGGAGATGATCAGGATGTCGCGAATGCCCGCGAGCATCAGGACGGACACCGGGTAGAAAATCATCGGCTTGTCATAGATCGGCAGCAGCTGCTTGGAGACGCCCTGGGTGATCGGATATAAACGCGTGCCGGAGCCGCCGGCCAGAACAATACCTTTCATAAATCTATTCCTTAATCAGTCAGATATCAGTTATTGAGGCCAAGGCGCTCACCGGCATAGGAGCCGTCCAGCACGCGCTGCCACCAGGTCTGGTTGTTCAGATACCAGTGCACGGTTTTTTCAATCCCGCTCTCGAACGTCTCCTGTGGTACCCAGCCCAGATCGCGCTGAATTTTCGCGGCATCAATGGCGTAGCGCAGGTCGTGTCCCGGACGGTCGGTGACAAAAGTGATCAGGTCAGCAAAGTGGGTGATGTTGCCCGGCTTCTGCGCCACCACCTTGTCGAGAATGGCGCAGATGGTGCGCACCACATCGATATTTTTACGCTCGTTATGACCGCCGATATTGTAGGTCTCGCCGCTCTTGCCTTCGGTCGCCACTTTGTACAGCGCACGGGCATGGTCCTCAACATACAGCCAGTCACGGATCTGCTCCCCGTTGCCATATACCGGCAGCGGTTTACCCGCCAGGGCGTTGAGGATGGTCAGCGGGATCAGTTTCTCCGGGAAGTGATACGGACCATAGTTGTTGGAGCAGTTGGTCACCACCACCGGCAGGCCGTAGGTGCGGTTCCAGGCGCGAACCAGATGGTCGCTGCCCGCTTTGGAGGCGGAGTACGGACTGCTCGGCGCGTACGGGGTTTCTTCGGTGAACAGGTCATCGGTGCCGTTCAGGTCGCCGTACACCTCATCGGTGGAGATGTGGTGGAAGCGGAAGGCCTGCTTCTGCGCTTCCCCAAGGCCGGACCAGTAGTGACGGGCCGCCTCCAGCAGAGTGAAGGTGCCGATCACGTTGGTCTGGATGAAGGCGGCCGGGCCATCAATGGAACGGTCCACATGGCTTTCTGCCGCCAGGTGCATCACGATATCCGGGCGGAACTCGCTGAACTGGGCCGCCACTGCAGCAGCATCCGTGATATCGGTCTGGGAAAACGAGTAGCGTTCGCTCCCGGCCACCGGCGCCAGGGATTCGAGGTTGCCGGCGTAGGTCAGGCAGTCCAGCACGCGGACTTCATCCCGGGTATTTTCAATGATATGACGAACCACAGCAGAGCCGATAAAGCCTGCACCACCGGTGACGAGAATCTTCATATTTTATTTACCTTTGATTACTCATGCAAAAAGAAAATAATTGCATACATCTCCAGATTAAAATGTTTGAGATGTAATTTCATGGGGATAATATCGAAGGAACACTATAAAAACAAATAGCGAAACTCTTAATTTTCCGCTATTTGTCAGAATAGAACTTGATTATATATGTACTTTAATATCAGACCCCCAATAAATTATTGGAGGCCTAATAAGATAAATATTAATCTAACCACTCAGTGTGGAAAATGCCTTCTTTATCAGTGCGCTTATAGGTGTGCGCACCAAAGTAATCACGCTGAGCCTGAATCAGGTTAGCGGGCAGAACAGCGGAACGGTAGCTGTCATAGTAGGCGATTGCGGCTGAGAACGTTGGTACCGGAATACCATTCTGCACGGCATAAGCCACGACATCACGTAGCGCCTGCTGATAGTCATCAGCGATCTGTTTGAAGTACGGCGCCAGCAGGAGGTTAGCAATGCCAGCGTTTTGCGCATAAGCATCGGTGATCTTCTGCAGGAACTGCGCACGAATGATGCAGCCAGCGCGGAAAATCTTAGCGATCTCGCCGTAGTTCAGATCCCAGTTGTACTCGTCAGAAGCAGCACGCAGCTGGGAGAAGCCCTGAGCATAGGAAACGATTTTACCGAGGTACAACGCGCGACGCACTTTTTCGATAAATTCAGCTTTATCACCAGCCGGCTGAGCCTGCGGGCCACTCAGCACTTTCGAAGCAGCTACGCGCTGGTCTTTAAGCGAAGAGATGTAACGAGCAAATACGGACTCGGTGATTAGAGACAGAGGTTCGCCGAGATCCAGTGAGCTCTGGCTGGTCCACTTACCGGTACCTTTATTTGCGGCTTCATCAAGAATAACATCAACGAGGTATTTACCCTCTTCATCCTTCTTGGTGAAGATATCTTTGGTAATGTCGATCAAGTAGCTGCTCAGTTCACCTTCGTTCCATTCGGTAAAGGTTTGCGCCAGCTCTTCGTTGGATAGTGCCAGACCACCTTTCAAAAGCGCATAAGCTTCAGCAATCAGCTGCATGTCACCATACTCGATGCCGTTATGAACCATCTTCACATAATGGCCAGCACCGTCAGCACCTATATAAGTCACACACGGCTCGCCGTCTTCAGCAACCGCCGCGATCTGCTTCAGAATCGGAGCAACCAGCTCATAGGCTTCTTTCTGCCCACCTGGCATGATGGAAGGCCCTTTCAAAGCCCCCTCTTCACCACCGGAAACACCGGTACCGATAAAGTTAAAACCTTCGGCAGACAATTCACGGTTACGGCGGATGGTGTCCTGGAAGAAGGTATTACCGCCATCAATGATGATGTCGCCTTTGTCGAGGTAAGGCTTCAGGGAATCGATGGCGCTGTCGGTGCCAGCCCCGGCCTTCACCATCAACAGGATACGACGTGGTGTTTCGAGGGATTCAACAAACTCTTGTACTGTGTAATAAGGGACCAGTTTCTTGCCTGGATTTTCGGCAATCACTTCTTCGGTCTTTTCACGGGAGCGGTTGAAAACGGAGACGGTATAACCGCGGCTTTCGATGTTGAGCGCAAGGTTACGCCCCATCACTGCCATACCGACAACCCCGATCTGTTGCTTGGACATTACATACTCCTGTCAGGTGTGGTCACTGCGACAAGTTCGCAGTTTAATATTGCAATAATATTAGATCAAAACATATAGTTATGCATAGCATAAAATCATTTTAAAAATATAAATAATTTTTTAGTAGGGGATAGTTAGCCTTAGAATTAAATTTTATCAAGCTTTTTAAAATACATTAAAAAATACCTTCTAACAAATAAGGCGAAAATATAAATATTTTAGTATTTAATATGAATAACTGAGAAATTCTTAGCAGTTAAGTTAATATAAGAATCATTACTTGTGCAAGTTATATTTCTTGCATTTTTTATTATCTTTCCATTACTATACGTAACTAATGTATAGTTGGTTTTATTGCAACTGTTCAGCATTTTGTTTCCAAAATGAATAGTAATATTTTTAGGCTCAACATCATCTAAATCATAATTTGATAAAATGATTTCCTGGCGAGAATCACTAGAAAATAAATAAACATTATTTTTCATGGAGATGTTTGAAAAACTAGAATTATTTAATATAGAAAAAAAATCGCCTACAGTATTTTTGTTTCCATTATAATCTAAAAGAGATGCATTTGTGTTATTGTAAGGTTCAACCCTGAAGAAAAGAGACTTATCAACTTGTGATTTTTTAAGCCAATACAGCGAAGCTATAAAATAAGAATTAACTTGATCTTTTCCACCTGGAGCAGGTCTATTCCCAACCAAATTCCATTCAGTTAGGAAAATTGGTATATCGGTAAAGCCATTTTTATTCATAGCTAACTTGAGATTATTAGATATCGTAAATACATATTTAGGGTTGTATTTACTGGTGTTATCCTTACCCCAATCACCATACCAATGAAAAGTGACGAAGTCAAGAAGTGGAGCTTTACTACCTCTAATTTTAGAAAAAAAATCAGAATACAACTTTAGATAATATGCATTATCTGCAAACCCACCAACAAGGATGTTACCATTGACCTTTTTAATAGCTTTTGCTGTGAGAATATAATAGTTATAAAATTCATTCATTGAACTTGTGAAGAAGAATTTACCTGATGGTTCATTACCAATCTCCCAATACTTAATACCATATTTTTGATACACATGCTGAGCTATACTTGAGACATAAAAACTCCAAGCATTCATATCATTTGGAATACAAAATGCATAAAATTTACTATCTGGGCAAGTAGACAAAAATTTAGGGGTGTAAAAAACATTAGCAATTATTGTTTTCTTTCCTTCATTCATCTTATCAATTTCTTGATCTAGAATACTGAAGTTCCATACCTTTTTAACTGGATCATAAATTTTCCTATGGTCAGATGTAATCGCTTCAAGGCGTATAACGTCTGGGGACATTTGATTTATAGAATTATAATATTTGTAAGATGAGAATGTTTTATTTCCTCCCCCAGGAGCGACTCCAAATAATTCTTTTTGATTGTTATCAAGAACATTATTATTCATGAGCGCTCCGGAGTCATATAAATTGAAACTTACGCTAGCAAAGCAAGAACTTAATGTCGCTGTATAAATGAAAAAAAGGAAAAGCATTCTCTTTACAATCCTCATTTACACCTCCGAATATCTTAAACCAAACATCTAATGAATCAATTTCATAGTCAAATAGTTTAAGGGGCTTTATATGCAATTAAGTTCATAAGAGACTCCATAAATAAAATTAGCGCTTAAGAAATGTCAACTTTTGAGGATTCATATAGCACAACTAGCACAACACATGCCATTTTGGGAAAAATGGCATGTTTAGGTTAATATAAAATAGTGAGGCAAGCCATTTTCTGTAAAAAATTGCATTGCATATTCTTACAGAAGATCGACATATTCAAGACAAAAAGAATAGATGATTTTTAAGCCTCAAGTAACTTTAATATTTCATTAGTCTTTTCATTCATCAAAGCCCGATTAAATTTAGATTCTACGTTAAGTCTGAGAACAGGTTCAGTGTTAGAACCACGAAGATTAAAACGCCAATCTTCGTATTCAATACTAATTCCATCAGTAGAATCAACTACTTTAGCGTCATTCCGATATTCTTCAAGTATACGTTGGATAGCAATTTGGGGTTGTTCAAGATATATATTAATTTCTCCAGAAGCTGGGTAAAGCATGACCCGGTCATTAACTAATTGTCCCAAAGTTTGCGATTTCACACATAACAACTCCGTAACAAGTAACCATGGAATCATACCGCTATCACAATAAGAAAAATCCCTAAAATAATGATGGGCACTCATTTCGCCACCATATATTGCATCTTCCTTACGCATGCGTTCCTTAATGAAGGCATGTCCTGTTTTTGACATAACAGGTATCCCACCTTCTTTATTAACTATATCAATAGTATTCCAAGTTAAACGCGGGTCATGAATGATGCGTGAATTTGGATGCTTATTAAGAAATGCTGCAGATAACAAACCAACGATATAGTACCCTTCAATAAAGTTTCCTTTTTCATCAAAAAAGAAACAACGATCGAAGTCGCCATCAAATGCAATGCCCATATCCGCATTATACTTAATTACAGCATCAGTTGTATCTTGACGACATTCTGGTAATAAAGGATTAGGAATCCCATTAGGAAAATTACCATCAGGTTCATGATGAACTTTAATGAACTCAATGGGGACACCAGCATTTTTAAATTTCACTTCAATAGCGTCAATTACATGACCAGCAGCACCATTCCCCGAATTAATAACTAATCGAAGGGGAGTGGTGAGGTTAGAAAAATTAATAAAGCTCATGAGCTTATCAATATATGCATCAAGCACAGAGGTCTTCTCATAATTACCTCTATTACTCAATACTACCGGCGAAAATTCATTTCTTTCAGCTATACGCTGGATCTCCCGCAAACCACTATCACCGCTAATTGGTTGCGATTGTTCACGAACAAGTTTCATCCCATTATAGTCCATAGGATTATGGCTAGCTGTGATCTCAATTCCACCGCTAGCATCCAAATAACTTGTAGCAAAATAAATTTCTTCAGTACCGCTTAAACCAATATCAAGTATATCAGCACCAGAATCCTGCAGACCTTTAGCAAGTGCGTTTTTCAAAGACTCACTCGTCAAACGAACATCACCACCGAGTACCATTTTTTGAGGTTTTAGATATTCTCCATATGCGCGACCAATTCGGTAGGCAATATCTTCATTAAGCTCACTTCCAAGTTTCCCTCTTATATCGTATGCTTTAAAACAAGTCAATAAACTAGACATGGTGACCTCTTTCATTAATTAATGCTGTAATGATCTTTAAACCTAATAATATCATCTTCTCCTAAATAGGAACCAGCCTGAATCTCTAATAATTCAAGAGGTATCTTGCCAGGGTTTTCCAACATATGTACGGACCCTATAGGAATAAAAGTTGATTGATTCTCTGTAAGTAAATAGGTTTTATCATTAAGTGTCACCTGTGCTGTGCCAGATAGTACAACCCAGTGTTCCGCTCTATGATGATGCATCTGCAAGGAGAATTTTCCGCCAGGCTTTACAGTGATATGATTGATATGGTAACGCGGGGCCCTCACAACCTTATCATTACGCCCCCAAGGGCTATATGACTCCTGATGGTAACGATACTCACGTCTTTGACTATTCTTCAAGTGTTCAACTATTTTTTTTACATCTTGAACTTGTGATTTTTCAATGACAAGTACCGCATCCTTAGTATTTACAATAACTAAGTTTTTTATTCCTATTGCTGCAATTAGTTTCTCATCTGTATTGATATAACAATTTTCTGCATTATCAACAAAAACATCCCCATTTATCACATTTCCGTTATTATCCTTTCTATTAACCTCCCACAATGCAGACCAAGAGCCAACATCATTCCAACCTGCAGAAAGAGGTACTACGACGGCATCTTCAGTCTTTTCCATAACTGCATAATCGATTGACTCATCCGGGCAGGCTAAAAACGCATCTTTATCAACACGAACAAAGTCTTGGGTCAAATCGGAACGAAGATGAGCCATTGCTTGTTGGCAAGCCGTAAGAATATCTGGACGAAATTTTGATAGTTCTTCTAAGAAGCGTTTTGCTCGAAAAAGAAACATGCCACTGTTCCAATAATACTCATTGCTCTCTAGGTATTTTTCAGCAGTTATATAGTTAGGTTTTTCTACAAACCGCTGAACTTTAAAAGCGGAAAATTCTTCTTGATATATCTTTTCACCGCGTTGGATATAACCATAGCCAGTTTCTGGACTTGTAGCAACAATACCAAACGTAACTAATTTTCCATCATCTGCGAATGGGATTGCATTCTCAACAGCAGCATGAAATGCATTTTTATCTCCAATTACATGATCAGCCGCAAGGATAAGCAATAATGGATCTTCTCCAGTTAAAATTGCCTTTAAAGCAGCAAGTGCGATTGCGGGAGCAGTGTTACGGCCAACTGGCTCCAGTATAATGTTTTGAGATAATTGATTTATCTGTAGCAACTGCTCAGCTACAATAAATCGATGCTGTTCGTTACAAATGACTAATGGCTCATGGACGTTAAGCCCTTCAAGACGATGAATTGTTTCCTGAAGCATGGAATTCTCACCGTAAAGGCGCAAGAATTGTTTAGGATAGAGTTCACGTGACATCGGCCATAAACGGCTACCTGTACCACCAGCCATAACTATAGGGAGAATCATAGTAACCTTCTACATTAGAAAAAAGGAATATTCTGACGTCCAAAAAAACTAGATTTTTTTTAGTAAGTCAGCAACCATGTTTGTCATATTTACTTGATCAAACTTACAGGCATATTCACGCAAAGGAATTAATTCATTTGCTGTCAACTCATCAAGATGATTGAACGCTTTTTGCCAATCTCCCTTGCTATTAGGGTCAATATATATTGCTTTATCTTGCAATATCTCTCTAAAAACGGGTATATCAGAAACTATAACAGGCGTACAGCTTGCAAAAGCTTCTAATGGGGGAATACCAAATCCTTCGTCAATCGATGGGTAAATCAATGCTTTAGCATTTAGGTAAAGTTTCTTTAATTGACAAAAACTTATAGAACTGACGAAGCTAACATGTTTATCAATCCCATATTTATCAACTCTTTCCTCCAGTTGCTTAGTATAATCAGTATTCCCGCTTACTATAATTAGATTATATTTCCCTCTCCATAAATCATAATTATCTAAAAGCGAGTGGATATTCTTATGTTTCCAGCTTGCTCCAACTGAAAGCAGGGTATTAGAATTTATCTTTTCATCTAAATTATTAGGAATTTCAAATTCTGTTATATCAATAGCATTATAAACAACTGAAACCTTATTGCTATTTATTTTATAGTGCTGAACAATCAACTTCTTTACAGATTCAGATACAGTAATTATATGCTCACACGAAAATATTTTTTTAGGGAGAATTTTCCTGAAGTAAACTTGTTGTAGTTTAGAATCAGGATAAAAATATGGTCTCAAGTCGTGTATAGTAATAACTTGTTTTTTGTGAAAAGGTAAGAAATGATGTGTTGTACTAACTACCGTAAAATTATTATAAAACAATTTAACTTTAAGTGAAAGAAAGTAACTATATAAAAGCCATAATATAGGTTTAAGTTTAGAAACTTTTGAGGTATTTGATACTATATCTGGAACTGTTATAATTTTGCATTTAAATTCACGAAAAAAATCCTCATGCATTTTCGCACAAATTATACCATCAAGTTCCCCTAATTTATTAAGTGATTTTAAGAACTTGAGTGAATATATCCACATCCCGGTACCACTTTTACCCAACCTAGATAAATTAACTATCATATTAATAACCTTTTATTCGATGTTTATTTAACCCAACCAGTAAAACAAGAGTTACAAAGTAATAGGATGCAACAGGATCATAAAAGAGATGACCGGAAAAAAATGAAACAATAAAAATAACAGATATACTGGCCATAGATAATTTTAAAGGGCTATCTTTAATAATATTAAAAATTTCCTTTAATGCGATAAACAAATACATAAACCCACCAAGCAATCCAAAAAACTGAATTATATCTATCATTTCCATTTCTACGAGGTATTTTTTTGGATCTCCCCCTTGGAATCCTAAAAATATTTGAGCTAAATTTATTCTTTCAAGCAAAGGATATACATGTAATATGTAGTTACTCATACGTCCAGATAAGGTTGAATCTATTAATGTGAAATTCACTTTATCAATAACTGATGTTGAAAATAGCAACCAACATAAAAATAATGTGGAGCCTGTAGAGAATAGTAACACTCTTGTTTTTCTTTTTTTAAAGATAATTAAAATTAACAATAAGAATGCTGCAGCATACAATGACTTTGTTCCGACTATAAAACAAGATATAAACCCGAATAAAAGCCAGAGTATATTTAATCTCTTTTCAGAATGAAGCCAATAACAAGCGATTAACCCGATGATATAAAAATATGTAGCATTGTTTTGCTCGAGTAAGAAGCCATCATATCCAAAACGTTGATCCACCCAACCAGCTTCAAGATCAGCTATATGACCGTATGTGCGAAGGATTTCTATCCCAAAAATAAAACCAAACCATGCAAATATACAATTGATTAAAAATATAAAAACCATGATACGAGATATAAAGATAAATGAAGAATTATCACAGCTTTGCAAACAATAATGAGCATAATATATGAATATTATAAATGAAACATATCTTGCCAGTATGTAGAAGGACTGGCCTAAAGAATCATTTTCATATATACCTGAAACAAGATAACCAAGCATAACAATAGACGTAAAAATAACAAAATAAAGGATCCGCTTTTCCCTAAAGAGGATATTAGGTTTAAAAATAAAAAAACAAACTATAATAGCTATTGTCAACATTCTGGCTATAAATGCTACCCTTGAATCCCCCAATGATCGGTTGAATTTATCTATAGCATCCAAAAAGTAGAAGCAAAAGAGAGCTCCCCCCCATAACGTCACATGAATGTTTTTAATTTTCATTACAAATTTTTCTGAAGGTTAATATTTTTAGTACATTTTTTGCCTTGTGAAACTCTTTTCTTCTCACACGATTAAGCAAGACCAACCAAATGGATAAATATACTAGCGCATAATATTTGGGATAAAATTTCTTCGAAATTAGCAGCCGATTCCTTACTGAATAATAATCAGCTAAAATACCCTTTTGATTTTTTTTGGTTGATGCCCCTTCTTTATGATACACAACACTTTCAGTGCAAACAAAAACTTTATATCCTAATTTCTTCGCGCGTATACAATAATCTATCTCTTCGTAATAGAGAAAATAGTCTTCACATAAACCGCCAATGCTCTCTAATACAGCCCTTTTAATTAGCATTGATGCACCAATAACATAATCAATGTTACTCGAAACGTTTTCATTATCGAATATCTTATCAGCACGCTCATATGCTTTATAATGTTTGGAAGTACATAGAACTGGATTGAATAATCCGCCGAGGCCTTGCAGTTTTTCTCTATCATCAAAATATACTAGTCTGGAGCCACAAACTCCAATGTTCTGATCGTTTTCTAATGTTGCCCTCATTAAAGACAAACTATTTTCATTGACAATTGTGTCATTATTTAATATCCAAACTGAATCCATATCTTGTTGATTTAAAGCAAATTTTATGCCTACATTATTTCCTCCTGCATAACCTAAATTTTTGCCAATATCTATGATATATAATCCTGGGGTATTCTCTAATGTGCTATAGTTGTTTACATTAAGTATATCTATATTAGCATATTCTAGATTTTTTTTGATATTAACGGAAGTATACCATTTATCTATTTTTTCAATACTATTATCAGTAGATCCATTGTCACATACGACTATTTTCGTATTTTTATAATTTAATTTAAAAAGTGATTCAAGACATGAGATTGTATCGCTTATACCATTCCAATTAAGAACTATAATATAAATCATTTTTTTCTACCCGCTTTAATGAAAACACTATGCCATATGGCTGCAATCGTCTTTTTACCATATGCTGCAGCGGTTTCGATTGCCATTCGTTTATCTTCATTGAAAAGAACTAGATCATTAGTGTACCGTTGTAATAGCTTATTAGCCTCAACAGTATAATCGTCTTCTTTAATTAAATTTTTATGCCAAGATGTCTTATTCAAGATAATTTTCGGTCCATTATGATCTGAACATATAGAGATACAACCACATGCCATCGCTTCGATTATAACCATACCAAATAATTCCTCCCAATCTTTTGTTCTTTTAGAAGGTAACAAAATAAAATCTGCTTGGTTATAATAATATGCCAACTTTTCTTTATCACTCAGGTAGCCAATATTAAAAATATTTTTACATTTATTCTCAGCATCTTTTATTTTTAAATCCTCACTGCCTTTACCTATAAAATAAAAGTTGATATTTTTATTTTCCTTTGCCAATTCCAATATATTTGAAATTCCTTTGTTAGGAATAAACCTACCGACATAAATTACATTGATTGTTTTCTTTTGTGTTTCGCTTTCATCTCTTTCAAAAACAACCTCCTCATCATATGAATGATATACAACTTCAATCTTCTGGTGGTGAACTCCCATATGCTTTATCAACTGTTCTTTTACTGTCTCGGTGACAACGGCAAAAGAGTTTGCAATATTATTTAAAAAATAATCCCATTTCTTTTTTAAATATTTATTTATATATTTGTTTCCTTTAGGATATTTACTTCCATCCCAAATTAGCCATGACGAATGATATGTAACATGTGCATGCTTCAAAATTCTATTGAAAAACAAAATTCGATAATCCAACGGTGCCATACCAATAATTACATATTTGTTATTTAAGATTGTAGGGAATAAAAAAGCAAAGCTTAATAAAAAAAAATCTTTAACCGCTTTTCTAGCAAGGTCATATCTTTTCCTTTTAATAGACCTCAAAATTAATCGAAGCGTAAAAATTCATAAAATTTTACTTTTTTATCAAAAAATTCATTTTCGTATATAGCTCCTAAATAATGTGATGGTTCGCCATATTCGTGGATTATAATCATTCATGACTCCTTTTGATGCTTTTTATAACACAGGCAATCATTGCTAATGTTATTAGAGATTCAGTTAAAACTACTGAATACACCATCCCATATGCATCGAACTCTTTTACAAAAGGTATTACATAACATAAATGCACAAGAGAAAAAAGTGTATATATCTTACCCACAATTTTATTCTGCCCTTGTGCTATAAGTACCCAATGCGTAAATACGGTAGCTATACTAATTATTAGTGGTAAAGGAAACATCATTGAGAACAAAGTCCCTGCCAATGCAAACTCCTCTCCATAATAAATACGAACAGCAAAATTACCAAAAATTAAATAGGACAAACTAATTATGAGACCAAACATGATAAATGGAATACCGAAAACTTTAATTACTTTCTTAATGCCTCCGTCCTGCATAACCACTTGACTTGCACGAGGAAATACAGCCTGTTGAATTGGCGCATATAATCCTTGTACTGCAAGCCTCATTTTATCAGCTGCAGCGAAATTACCTACAATTGTTGGACTCGAATATTTCCCTAAAACTATTGTATTTAATGTTGAGTAAAGCGATATTGACACGTTTGATATGAATAATGGAAATGATTTTTTTAGGCATGTATAAATATCCTTTAAACTAACATGTACATAAATCACACTTCCTGATAAAAATATCAATGCACAGCCAAATAAAGATGGGATTATGTAAAGAAAGGAATTCACTAAAATAGCCATATGAAGATCACTCTCTGTTTTCACAAACAAAAGAGTTAGAAGTAATGTTATTGCTCTTGAAATTGCTGTAACAATCGATATTATTTTGACCTTTTCAATGCCCTGAAAAAACCAAATAGGATATAATGCATTTGCAAATACTGTTAATCCTCCCGCAACTAACAATGAGAAATACTCATGAATTTTATTCAGACACTCCAAATAGACTATAACCCCACAAAAAAAAATAAAAAACAGAAGCAATTTTGCGTAAATAGTACTAAAAAAAACTTTGCTCACTTCTTTTTTTTCATTTCGATTTAATGATATTTCTCGGGTACTTGTGAAGTTAAAACCAAATTCAGTTAACATAACTCCATATTGAATAATGGCGAGTACAATAGAGTAAATGCCAAAGTTATTAACTCCTAGTGTACGGACCATATATGGTAGCATTATTAATGGGAATATATAACCTGAACATTGCACAAGCATTAACCATGCGATATTACTGCTTACTTTACTCATATAATACCTTGCTCAATATTTATTTTCGTACACCCGTGCAACTTATCACAAATTAAAGATGTAATTATTAGACTCACAAAAACCTAATTTAATATGTAAGATCTATAAGAATAAAAGTTAACTTGTTTTGTTTGATAACAAATAAGGAGTTCATTCTAAAATTTCCAGAAACGCTTATGCATACTACAAAATTTAATGAGCGAATTGGGAAGATATTTATATTTTTGGCCTAACTTATATCCTAAAAACTTCATTAAATTATTAATAAATGCAACCGGCAAGTATAACTTTCCATTTTTAAATAAGTAATAAGATTCAGAAATAATAAATTTTTTACCTTCATTACCGGCACCTCCAAATGAGTCACGAATCCAAGGTTCATCGCAATGAAATACTCCAATGTCAAAGTATCTTCGAAACTCCTCCATGGGAAGATAATTATGAGAATGATGCACTACTGCATCTGCCACATAAGCGACTTTATACCCTGATAATATTGCCTTAGCCGTGAAATACATATCCTCACACAAAATAGTGTTCGAAGGAAAACCTCCTAGCTCTTGAAATACTTTAATGCGATAAGCTGAAAATGAGTTCGACATAAATACAGTTTTCAATCCAAGAACAGCACTATCTTCTAGGCTACAAGTATGACTCTCTGCTGGATAGTTAAAAAATCTTGCATGCCTAGCTATGGGATTAGCATCCTTGTGTGGCAATTGACGTCCCCATGCACATGCCACATTAGGATCTTCAAATGCACTAGTTATTTTGTCAATAAAACCGGCTTCTGGAATCGCATCCTGAGTCAAAAAGATAACAACATCATAATCTTCTGCATGATCATTTACAGCAAGATTCCTTGTGCCGCCATGATTAAAATCTGAGCTTGCTATTACCTTAACTAAGAATCCGGCATTTTTTGCTATGCTCACAGTATCATCATTACTACTGGAATCAATGATATGAACTGTTGATTCTGGCGGTGCATATTTTTGAATATTGTCGACAACATCTTTCCAAATGCGTCCACCATTATAAGTAGGTATTGCGATAAAATATCTCATAATATCCTTTATTTTAAGATGTGTTAAAACTAATAAGCCCCATCTTTTTTTAATACCACATCAATGGTCTTAAACAAAATAGCTATATCGTTCCACATAGACCAGTTTTTCACATACCATGCATCCAAATAAACACGAGTTTCATAATCTACATCACTCCGGCCACTTACTTGCCATAATCCAGTCATACCCGGCTTACTTAGTAAATAGTAATCGACCTCTTCGTTATAACGTTCCAACTCTGCTGTAATAATTGGTCGAGGCCCGACTAGACTCATTTCACCGCGCAGCACATTGAATAGCTGAGGTAACTCGTCCAAACTCGTCCTTCGCAGAAAAGCACCAATTTTAGTAACACGTGGATCATTTTTTAATTTGAATGTTGCATCCCATTCTTCTTTTGCCGCAACATCATTTTCTAATAGTTCCGACAAAACTTCTTTTGAATTAATAACCATAGAACGAAATTTTAAACATTTGAATGGCTTCCCATCTTTCCCGATTCGTTCATGCCCATAGATAGCTGGCCCTCCATCTTTTTTAACTTTTCGACTAATATAAAGTAAAACAGGGGAAAGAATAATAATGACTGAAATGGAACCAATAATGTCAAAGACACGCTTAAGAACTCTCGAAGACCACTTCGCAAGATTTTGTTGTACCCGAAATATCATCACCTCATGGCTGAAAATAAATGACATATCAGTACTATCTAGTGGCATACCACGTAATGTAGGAATAACAGAAACGTAACGATATCCCTTGATCATAAAATTACGAAGCCAAGTATTCCTTATCTCGCTCTGGTGTGATTCTACAGCAACAATGAATTGTGTTTTTTTATCAATAGTTGTCAACCAATTTAAGTTATTTTCTAAGACGGGAATACCGTCAATATTCATTCCAGCAGGCATCCCTCCTTCGCTATAGATAAACCCCACAATTATTAATCCAAGATTACGCTCACTACTAATTGCTTTATACGCTTCTCTAGCATTTGCCCCACTCCCAATAATCCATGTGTCGCGTTGCCAATAATTGAAATAATCGAGTACACGCTTCATACTCATTCTAGATATTGGTACAAGTAAAAAAATGAATATCCAAGTTAAAATCCATAGAGACCGTGGGAAAGCCCACGTTGTAAAGGCCATTACTGCAATCTCTATGATTGCGAAGATGACTAGAGTACGGAGTATTTCCTTTAATTCAAACCAGAAGGTCTTACGATAAAAATAATGCCGTAATCGCATTGAATACCATGCAACACAGCATATTGCTAGGAGCCAATGTAAAGCAACCCAGCCCTCAAGATTTTCGCTCTGAATTATTCCGTTATTGCTACTTAATGTAACATCAAGTAACCCCATAGCTAAATAGATGGAAACCGTAAAACTTATAAAATCAGATATTGCTAATGCAAAACTGACAAGAAAACTCCTGCCAAGTGTTTTCATAATTCCCTCGCGGTATTTGTAGGGCATTTCATAAATATGGGCATGCTTTAAGACAATATATTTAGTTATAACATTGAGGCAGCAATAGCCACCTCTATATCATAAATTTTCTATTTGTCATCATTATATGAATAACCATAATGGTTATACCCATAACCATAATAGCTACTCGCTTTCTTAACGACACCATTCAAGATGCAGCCTTTGACTAATACTCCACTTTGCTCAAAACGCTTAAAGCTTACCTCGAGTTCCTTAACTGTATTCTGTTCAAATCGAGCAACCAGCAAGGTAGTTCCAGCATAATGGCCAATAATAGCAGCATCTGTTACAGCTAATATCGGTGGAGTATCTAAAACGATGATATCGTAATGTTGGCTTGCCCATGTTAAAAGTTCGCCAAAGCGACGGTGCATCAATAACTCGGCAGGATTTGGGGGAACGATACCTCTTGGTATTAAATCAAATCCAATAGAGTTTACTTTTTTTATAACGCCGTCTCTATTAATTTTACCTGACAGCAGATCTGAAAGACCGTTATCATTAGCAACTCTAAATAACTTATGAATATATCCTTTGCGCATATCAGTATCGATAAGAAGAACTTTTTTCCCTGTCTGAGCAATCACTGCTGCTAGGTTGGTACTTACAAAAGTTTTCCCTGCATTTGGGCTAGCGCCAGATATCATTAGGACATTATTTCTTGCTTCCATCATTGCAAAATGCAAGCTTGTTCTTAAACCTCTTATTGCCTCGATAGCAAGATCGGCCGGGTTCTCAACAGCAAGAAATCCCTGCTCATCGTCAAATAATTTTCTTTTGGCACCAGGAAATTGTTTAGTTTTCTGAGTTAATACCTCCGATACAGGAATACTTGCATACACATTAATACCAACTTCTTCTAATTGCTCAGGGCTTTCAATTCCGCGCCGTAAAAATACACGAAGTAACACTAAACCAACTGAAACTATTACACCCAACATAATACCAATTATGACAACAATCGCTTTTTTAGGTTTTACGGGTTTTAGTTCAGTAACTGCGCTATCAATTATACGTACGTTACCAATCGCACTTGATTTAGCAATATTTAACTCTTGCTGACGATTCAGTAACTGCATATATACAGCACGCCCGGACTCTACATCTCGGCTCAAACGTAAAATCTCTTGTTGCGTTTCAGGCATAGCTGACACACGTTTATTCAACTTTGCTTTCTCATCTTGCAAAGTTTTACGCTTTTCCATCAGTGCCTTATAAGTGGGATGCTCCTTTGTGAACAGCTGTGATATTTCGGATTCTCGAAAGGTTAACTCATTGAGTTGATTATCAACATTAACTATCTGGTCCAAAATAGATTTAGCTTCAAGTGATAAATCTACAGAATCACTTTTTCGTCTGTAAGTATTTAATTTATCTTCTGCATTATCAAGATCATTTCTGACTTGGGGGAGCTGATTGTTTAGAAACTCAAGGCTCTTCTGATCTTGGGCAGCTTGGCGTGCAATATTCTGAGCGAGATAATTCTCACTTATATTATCTATTATTTTTTTAATTAAGACAGGGTCTTTACCTGTCAAAGTCAAAGCTAATATGCCAGTATCTTTTCCTTGATCAACAACAGAAAAGGATTTTTGTAATTCAGTAATTGCCTTTAAGCGCGATATTGATGAAATATCATATTTAGTACCATTTGGTGAGTCGATGGAGTCAACCTTTATAGATATGCCATTTTTTTCAACTAATTCACCAACTTTACCTTTCAACTCCTGACTATCTATAGTCAACACATAATGACTATTATCTACAACAGTAAGTTGAGCTGTAACTGGGTCTTCATCTAGATTATTCTCAATTGAAAATCTTGATACACTAATCGTACCAGATTTATCCCCCATTAATCTTGCCCAACCAGCTCCCACAATTGGTAAATATTTCTTTTCAACAATTACTTGGAGATTTAAATCATCAACTGTTTTGCCCAACACCATACGAGATTGTAGCAATGCTATCTCTGGTGCTGATTGTGGCTGGCTATCCGGGAGCATTTGACTTAAATTGCTTAAAATAGCATTAGCTTGCTTCTCCTCAACTTGTACCATAGCATCTGCCTGATAAATAGGAGTTGCGAAAAGCGCATAAACAAGAGCCAACAATGTAAACAATGCAGTAACTGATACAATCAATTTCCGATGATCTATCAATTCACCGACTAATCGTCCCAAGTCAATCTCATCGGAATCTTTCACTGAGGTATTTTTCATAACTGACATGCATTCATTCCTGATTATTATGCGCCAAGTTTCTCAGCCCAACACTTACCCGCCTGCTCAATTAAGTCGTAAACTGAAGCAAATGCTTCTTCACTTTTACGGTAAGGATCGGGAATATCTCTTTTACCTATCCATTGTCCAAATAGCATTGTTTTACCTCTAGCTTCAGGTGCAATACGACTGATCTGCTCAATATGAGATTTTTCCATAGCTAAGATCAAATCATATTGGCGCGCCAAAGAGGGAGTAAACTGCTTTCCCTTATGGCCAGCTAATGATAAATCATGCTTTAATGCGATACTGATAGCGCTCTCATCCGCATCATGTTCTTCCAACGCTCCAACACCTGCAGAAGCAATTTTCTTATTCGGTAACATTTTTTGCAAATAACGTTCGCCTATAGGTGAGCGACAAATATTACCTGTGCATACAACTAAAATTGAATCAAACATTAGTTAGACCATGTATTAATATAACGAACAGTTTCAGTCATGTCATGAACACCAGTGATCGTTGGGACAAGCTGTGAAATGACACGATTCCAGCGAACAAGCGGAGCAGTAGTTACATAAACAATATCATATGGTTGTAACTGAAACTCAGTACCCAAAACCATCGCTGATGCGTCTTGTGCATTAAGTTGATAGATATTAGCTATTTTACCTTGCTTATCTTTTTTCAGTTGACGGATCACAAACACGCCTGTTGCATCGCTCATTGCCTGTGATATTCCTTCAGCATTACCTAAAGCTTCAGCCAACGTCATACCACTTCGATCCATTTTCATTGTGCTTTGTTTTCCGACTTCCCCCATGACAAAGATCTTCAGATCGTCGTTACGTGGCACGAATAGGATATCCCCTGGATAAAGCAAATGATTTTCTGTCAAGTCACCTTTTTGCATAAGCGCATAAAGTGAGACTTTCTTATCTTTGCCATTATGTGTTAATACGACGTTTCTCCAGTCAGCATCTGCTGCAAGGCCACCAGCAGCGTTGATCGCATCCATAACGGTTAATGGAATATTTGTAATAGCTTGCTTACCGGAATTGGTTACTTCACCGGTTACATAAACTTTTTGCGAACGAAACGCAGCAATACTGACATCAACCTGCGGACTTTCAATATATGTAGTAAGACGATTAGCAATCTCTTGTCTCACTTGAGTTAATGTCTTACCCGCGACCTGAACCTTACCGATATACGGATAGAAAATAGTCCCGTCAGAGTTTACCCAGTTGCCCGTGTCACTTGCGCTACGATACTGGCCTGCCGGGGTAGTGAGCTCAGGGTGATCCCAAACAGTAACCATCAGCACATCGCCAACGCCAATGCGATACTCATAGCTTTTTAACAGGCTATCCAATTGGGGATTTGAACGAGCAATGACGGGTTCGGGGCGGAGTTTATCTATCAGACCGGGCGTCATAGGATAAACATTCACTAGTTTATCTAGATCGTAATCGCTATCCGGTAGCTCAACCACATTCTTACGAAGGCTATTCAATCCCTGACCTGGCATGATTGTACAAGCAGATAAAACCCCTATTGCTAGTGCCAATGCCGAAAATCTAACAATTTTTTTCTTCATAATGTCACATCATCAGTAAACTAAAAGTGTCTAATTCCCAAACTACCGCGCATTTTTTAGCTCTTCACAGGCAGCTGAAACCAGTGTTCATATACTAGCCTGCTGACATCCTAAATTTGCTGTAGCTGAGCTATAAATTAAATGGTATTTCGATCCCGGCACTGGCACCAACATCGTCGGTGTCGCTGTTATCAGCATCGGTGTACCAGAGGGAAGTATTTAAACGCACTGATTTATACACATCCCCGCTCCAGCCCAACTGCACTCCTTTCAGAGTATCCGCTTGCGGGAAGGCTTTATTAATCGACTGGCTTTTGGGATTGACCTTGGCATAGGCCAGACGTGCGCTCCAACGCTGGTTATCTTCTGTCACCAATTCAACCTTACCGGCATACAATTGGCCATCACCGCCCATGGCGTCACCCAGAGGATAACCCTGCTGATAGTAACCATCCTTGTAAATATGGTGGGTATAGCTGTAACTGGTCCCATTCATATTTGTACGCGTATCATGCGCTTCTACATACCAGTTGACGGCATCTTTGCCCCAACCGTGGTGTCCCTCAACTCCACCAAGGTACATATTTGCAGAGGGAAGATAGCCGGCCTCATCTTCACCAATCATCTGCCCATAGAAACTAATCGGCCAACCAAGCGTAGGCTCTAGCTTAAATTTGAAATCAAAACCGGCTAGCTGGTTACCCGGTTCATTCGCTGTACCGGTATTATCTTTACCCGTAAAACCATCCCAGAAGCTGCTAAACGATTCCGGTCTCCCCTCCCCGCCCCACTGCATAATGCGCGATGCGCCCAGTTCAAGGGACTGGAAAGGAGCAAATGTCAGACGCCCGCCGATAATTTTGGTATGCGGTACGGCGGTATATTGATTCATCTGGCTGGCGGAAATCTGATACTGCCACGGGCCAATCCAGCGCAGCCACCAGGTTTCCGGTGCGGCCTGTTCAGCACGCTGCATTAAAACGCCGGTCATTGGCCGCATCGCATCACCGCGGATCAGGCTGCCTTCATAACCCGGCCCCCACCACTGCGGCATCTGACCAAATGAGAGCCACTGGTTCCAGAACTTAACCGCACCATAGGCGCCGTTAGCATTAAAACGTGAACCGTTGCTGATGCGCTCATCACCTTCAACGTTACCCTGCAGATGCACATCCCACCATTCGCCGCTGTTGTTGAACGCCAGGCCTAACGAGTTATCCGCCGGCTGTGTCTGACCAAACCCCTGTGGAGTGCCCGGCTGATCGGTTGAAGTGTAACCGGTGACCCGGAAATCGGCTTTTAAGGCAGACAGTCGCTGGTTAATACGCGCCAGCACCACTTGTTCAGAAGAATAGGACGGTTTAGCCTTTTTCAGTGCCCGGGCGCTCTCTTCCTGGCTCAGCGGCCAGGTCGACAGGCTCAGATGGATGACCCCGCGATCGGAAAGCCAGGCCAGGTCGTTACGCAAGTCGTTGTCATTTACCACTAACCCGGCCGCGTAAGCCTGGGCTCCCAGGGAGGAAAGCAAACCCAACGTCACGGCAATGCGCGCAATTTTTATCATTGTACAAGATCCATTTTCAGCCCCGCTGTCGTATCTCAATGAGAATGAGGGGAATACCAAGATAGAAAGCGCTCGCGGCACCAGCTGACTTCGCTGTGCAACACCGGCGAGGCAAGTACATTTACCCTAAGCTGCTTGTTAGCCTTATAACATCCACTCAGCTCACAATGTAGGCGAATTTTACCCTACAGGCTATCGATGAGACAGGAAAGTTAATGTCCAGGCGATATCAGCAGCCGCTCCTGGCCAACTTCTGAGGATATCCGTAGAAAATTGGTAGATATCTATTGATGATGATCATCCTGATCGGGTCGATACTTACAGCCGTTGAAGAGAGCCTCTGTGCAGCAGCAAGCGGCTTCAGCGACGCTACCGCCCCTGGCTTAACAGCTACCAGCGCACTGACTACCTGAACGACTTAATTTTTATCGACCTATGGTTGAATAATTGGTCAGGCCATTATTTTTGGCGGCGTTAAGTTTACGGGATTTCGGTCACAATTGGGAGTGTTGTTACCGAATATCTGCCAATTAATGCCGCCTGTCGTTCTACTGACAAAAAATAAGCGGGTCACCAATTAAGATTATTCACTGATTTCCAGGGTTAGAAATCTTCCCAGTACTGCTACAACATCACACATGCAGCTAACTGACTGTAAAAAAAACATCTTTTTACTTAGCTCATCATCATGCAAAAATCAGATGATGGCGTTATAGTCAACTACAATTTCTAATAGTTTCCAGTGTCTGGATATTCATTGAATGTGCATCAGGTAACGTCTCAGCGCATTTAAGAAACGTCTGATCAAAGCTATATCCAGACAAATATGCAATAACAATGTAGTAGCACTTCATTATTTCATAAATATGAATTATCAATTACCGGGTATATAGTAGATTATTTTCTTATTTGTCTAATTAACCGGCGAAAACTTAATTTCCCCTGTAAAACAAATGGCAATTACCAGGCCTGCTTGTGCAGATCGGTACGCGTAAAGGGTTTATCCAGCGGCCCCACCGCGGTGGCGATTTGTCCCAGCAGGGACTGAGTCGGCGCTTTGCTGCCGCTATGTAACAGGATAAGAGGGACCATCACCAGGCATGCGACACCGCCCCATGAGATATTCACGCTTTCCGGATCAGAGGTACGTTTTTGCAACACCAGGAACAAAGCGCTGCCAGCAGCGCCCAGCAGCAGGCCGGCAATCACTTCCGAGACGGAATGCGCATGGATGACCAGCCGCGAATAGCCCACCAGGGCGGCCAGAACATAGCCGGTAATAACGGCCGCTTTACGCAGACCGGCGGAGAAACGGGCGCTGAGCAGCCACAGGAAGATAGGCCAGAAGGCCGCGGAGAGCGCGGAATGGCCGCTGAAGCCGGTGTAATCCAGCTCACGAATGCCCAGCCCCCAGCCCATAAAGGCCAGTTTAGAGGCGCAGACGATAGCGCCGGTGATGCCGAACAGCAAACTCCACTGCCACGCCAGCAAACGCGACGTTTTACGCAGCATCAGGACAATAAACAGCGCCGCTGCGCTGGGCAGCAAAACGGTGCTATCGCCAAAAAATGAGATGAGTTCCCAGTTCATATACCTGTGATCCTTCGATGATGTCCACTGCCGTGCTCAGGGATTATCCGTAATGTCTGTACCAGCTCGCATGCCAATTCATTTCACATTTTTATGCATGCAAGTGAGATGTTTAAAGCGGAAACATGATCGCAGTCAAGTTTTATTTTTGGCTGTCGTTGACCGCTTTTCCTGCGCTTTAGGAATTGTCGCACTAAGTGACTATTCATAAAGCATTATTGCCGCTACTCCGACCATTGCACCACAGAGGCCAGAGACAAACTACCAGAAGTCTCCGAAGCCATACGTTTCTTTACAATCGTTATAACATTCGCGTTATGAATAATTTCTGCATAACGTTATGAGCGGCAGGACGAATGCTTCAGCCTTGCCGCTCGGTTTCAGGCTGGCGCTCAGGCCAGCAGTTTTTTAATGCTTTCGCGGAATTTGGCGCCTTCTTTCAGGTTACGCATCCCGTAGGTGACGAAGGCCTGCATGTAGCCCATTTTCTTCCCGCAGTCGTAGCTTTCGCCGGTCATCAGCATCGCGTCGACGGACTGCTTCTTCGCCAGTTCGGCAATGGCGTCGGTCAGTTGGATACGGCCCCATGCGCCCGGCTCGGTACATTCCAGTTCGGCCCAGATATCCGCCGACAGCACGTAGCGCCCCACCGCCATCAGATCGGAGTCCAGGGTCTGCGGTTCGTCCGGTTTTTCAATAAACTCGACGATACGCGCCACCTGGCCTTCAGCCACCATCGGCTCTTTGGTCTGGATGACGGAGTATTCGGAGAGATCGCCCGGCATACGTTTCGCCAGCACCTGGCTGCGGCCGGTCTCGTTAAAGCGGGCGATCATAGCGGCGAGGTTATAGCGCAGCGGGTCAGCGGTGCCGCCGTCAAGGATGATATCCGGCAGGACCACCACAAACGGGTTGTCGCCGACTACCGGGCGGGCGCAGAGGATAGAGTGGCCCAGGCCCAGCGGCTGCGCCTGACGCACGTTCATGATGGTCACGCCCGGCGGGCAAATGGCCTGCACTTCCGCCAGTAGCTGGCGCTTCACGCGCTGTTCCAGCAGGGCTTCCAGCTCGTAGGAGGTGTCGAAGTGGTTTTCCACCGCGTTCTTCGAGGAGTGCGTCACCAGAACAATCTCTTTGATCCCGGCGGCGACGATTTCGTCAACGATGTACTGAATCATTGGCTTATCAACGATCGGCAGCATCTCCTTTGGAATTGCCTTTGTGGCCGGCAGCATATGCATGCCTAGTCCTGCGACCGGAATAACCGCTTTCAAATTCGCCATATTCATCTTCACCTGTTTGGTTGCAAAACACGCGGTTTTGCAAAATTGTACATGTCACAAATCCATTGGAACTGATAATACACGGATACTGCCCGGGCATCTGCCCGCCAAATTCTTAAATTCACTGTCACGTAAAAGAATACACACAACTCCCTTTTATCAACAGTAAGAAGTGAGAATAATCTTATTTTCGTTCAGGTTATTCAGCGGCTCGTTCCTTTGCGCCGCGCGATGTGGCTGAGAGGCCCGTCTATCGGGGTCTGTTGGCCGCCGGCCCCGCCGCGCCGCGCGTATGCCCGAAAAGAATAGTTAGAGATAATAAATTTCGCCAGGCAATATATTTCAGCATAAACAGGCGGATATGACGATATATTAGCCTGAATCCGCGGCGGTGAACTGCGATCCGCCCTATTCTGCACTCACTTCATAATATGAATTATGCTGGTTTTGTGAGCGGGCTTCGCGCTTCGCTTCTGCTCTGCGCATCCGCGCTCGCCGTGACGAACCGCGGGAGGAAGCCCTTTTGCCGCCCTCGCTGAAACGCAGCGGAAAAAGTTCTGATATCGGCAAGCTTATTCCATGGTCGCCGCCATGGTGTTATTTTTTCACTGTTCTTTTCCGGAACATAATTCTTATCGGTTCGCTTAATCCGCTGGAAATATATCCATCCACGGCAGGGCGATATCCGCGTCGTTATTGCATTTTAGACTCATCTTATCCATGATCGTGGTAACACATACCGCAGTCGTACAGGTTTTAATACATATGGAATGGATTGCCGATCCGTCAATCTGGGCAGGTCTCGTCACGCTGGTGGTTATCGAACTGGTGTTGGGTATCGATAACCTGGTCTTTATCGCTATCCTCGCCGAGAAGCTCCCTCCCGCCCAGCGCGACCGCGCGCGGATCACTGGCCTGATGCTGGCGATGGTCATGCGTCTTCTGCTGCTGGCCTCTATCTCCTGGCTGGTCACCCTGACCAAACCGCTGATTGTTTTTCACGACTTCAGCTTTAGCGCCCGCGATTTGATTATGCTGTTTGGCGGCCTGTTTCTGCTGTTTAAAGCGACCGTCGAGCTTAATGAGCGGCTGGAGGGGAAAGACAGCGATAACCCCACTCAGCGCAAAGGGGCGAAATTCTGGGCCGTCGTGGCGCAGATCGTGGTGCTCGACGCCATCTTCTCGCTTGACTCGGTGATCACCGCCGTCGGCATGGTCGATCACCTGGCGGTGATGATGGCCGCCGTGGTTATCGCCATCAGCCTGATGCTGATGGCCAGCAAGGCGCTGACGCGCTTCGTTAACAGCCACCCGACCATCGTGATCCTCTGTCTGAGCTTCCTGCTTATGATCGGCTTCAGCCTGATTGCTGAAGGCTTCAGCTTTATCATTCCGAAAGGCTATTTATATGCGGCCATTGGCTTCTCGGTCATGATTGAAGCGCTTAATCAGCTGGCGCAGTTTAACCGCCGTCGCTTCCTCTCCGCCAATATGACGCTGCGTCAGCGCACTACCGAGGCGGTGATGAATCTGCTGAGCGGGCAGAAAGAAAAAGCTGAACTGGATGCTGACACGGCGTCGCTGGTCGCCGATCAGGATCAACATCCACTGTTTAATCCGCAGGAAAGACTGATGATTGAGCGGGTGCTGAACCTAAATCAGCGCAGCGTCAGCAGTATTATGACGTCGCGCCATGATATCGAGCGCATCAACCTTAGCGCGCCGGAGGAAGAGATCCGCAGCCTGGTGGAGAAGAATCAGCATACCCGGCTGGTGGTCACCGGCGGGAAGGATAATGAAGATCTGCTGGGGGTGGTGCATGTTATTGACCTGCTCCAGCAGTCCCTGCGTCAGGAGCCGCTGGATCTGCAGGCGCTGGTGCGTCAACCGCTGGTCTTCCCGGAGGGCCTGCCGCTCCTCTCGGCGCTCGAGCAGTTTCGCCAGGCCCGCACCCATTTTGCCTTTGTGGTCGATGAGTTTGGTTCCGTCGAGGGGATTGTGACCCTCAGCGACGTGATGGAGACCATCGCCGGCAATCTGCCCAATGAGGTGGAGGAGATCGATGCCCGGCACGATATTCAGCATCATCAGGACGGCTCATGGACGGTTAACGGCCATATGCCGCTGGAGGACCTGGTGCAGTACGTTCCGCTGCCGCTGGATGATAAACGGGAGTACCACACCGTTGCCGGTCTGCTGATGGAGTATTTGCAGCATGTGCCGCAGGTGGGGGAAACCATTGAGATTGACGGCTATACCTTGCGCACGCTGCAGGTCGACAGCCATCGGGTGCAGAAGGTGCAGATCGTCCCGCCGGTAAAGCAGGATGAGCTGGATTATGAGGTGTAATCGTCAGGCATAAAACGGCCCGGGGTATCCCGGGCCGTAAAATTGATAGCCAGGTATCCTGTTTAATGCCTGATGGCGCTGCGCTTATCAGGCCTACGGGATGGCGAACTAATCGGGGTATGACACCCACCGTATAATCCAGGCCGGGCCAGGCGTAGCCGCCACACTGCCTGATGGCGCTTCGCTTATCAGGCCTACATTAAGTGGCGACGCAAACGGATGATATTGCGCACATCCCAGGCCGGGTCAGGCGCAGCCGCCACCCGGCATCATTGTGACATTACGCTTTGACGATAAACACAGCCCGGAAACTTCCGGGCCGCGGTGGTAGGAATTACAGCTTATCGAGCAGCTTTTTGGCATCGTTGCCGTCTTTGCTGCCTTTATTACGCTCAACCCAGTCGTTGAGGCGCTGCTTCGCTTCATCCTGCAGCTGTTTGCGCAGGATCTGGTCGACCTGCAGACTGTAGCTCAGCGACTGCCACTCGCCGTAGATGCGCAGCGGGATAGCGGTCTGTTTCAGGCGGTCGATAAGCTTGCCCTCCCCTTTCCAGCCGCCGAGCACGCGCACGTTGAAGCGCATATCGCAGTTCTCTTTCTGCAGATCGAGCTGTCCTTCGCCGGTCATCGCCATCACGTCGGACTGCCCCTGCAGGCGGTTCAGCGTCACCAGCCCGTTATCCAGCGTCAGCCGGCTGCTCACGGAATCCAGGCGGGTGGCATTGTCGTAATTTTCCTGCGCCCGCACGTTGGTGCTGCGCTCCACGGCCTGCTGCACCAGCTGCTGGAAGTTCAGCCCTTCGGTGCGGGTATCGGCCATCTGGAGCTGAGCCTGTCCCTGCCAGTGGCGACGGAAATCATCGGCGTCAATGCGCGTTCCGGAAAATTCGCCGCTCAGCGACAGCTTGCCGGTCAGGTTTAAGGAATAGTTAAAGGCTTTGATCAGCGAACCGATCTCAACATTCTGCAGCGCCGGCTGGAACGTCGCCAGCGGCGTGTCGCCGCGGGCATCCAGGGTGCCAGGGAGAGAGAGCTGCCCGCCGTCAAGATTGCCCTGCATTTTGCTGACCGTCAGCAGCCCCTGCTGGTTGCTGATTTCGCTCTGCACCTGGGTGAAGTTCAGACCGCGCCACTGCAGCTGGTCGGCGCTCAGGGCCATTCGGCCGTTGAAGCCGCGCAGGCTCTGGTAATCTTCGCGATCATCGCTGTCGGCGATCACCGGGCGCAGCGGCCGTGTCTGACTCTGGCCCTGCTGACTGGCGCTACTGTCCGTCGCCGGCGACCTTTGCGCCAGCAGACTATCGAGATCGAGAGTGGTGGCGTGCAGATCCAATGACCAGTCCGGGCGATCCCCCAGCACCACGCTGCCGCTGCCGGTAACGGTGCTGCGGTTAGCCATCAGATTCAGGTTGTCAAAACGCAGGGTCTTGTCATCTTCCTGCCAGCTGGCCTGCAGACTCCCCTGACCATTAATGCCGTCCGGTGGGAGCTCGGCGCCGCGCAGCTGCCAGCTAAGCTGGGTAAAGTCGGCTTTTAAGGAGTGCGGATAATCGCCGCCCTGCACGGTGGCGGAGAAGTTCAGCGCCAGGTCGCGCTGGTCGCGGTTCACCCGGCCAGAGAAATCCACGGTGGCCCGGTGATTCTCATCCTGCTCCATCTGCAGACGGATATCGCGCACGGTCACCTGCTCGCCGCTCTCATGCTGGAAGAAGAGCACGCTGTCGGCCACCTGCAGCTGACGCACATCGTAGGACCATCCGCGATCCTCCGGGGCCAGCGGCAGGGTGTTGTCATGCGGCACCACCGGCGCTGAGCTGTCGCGAACCGCCTCGGTTTTCGAGGTCAACTGGATCACCGCGCCCTTGAGCATCACCTGCTTCACCTGCAGCTGATGCGAGAGCAGCGGCAGCAGCGCCACGTCGAGGCGCATATTGTCGGCGCGGATCACCGGCTCTTCGGCGCCTCGGGCAGTCAGCGTCATCCGTCCGCTGAGAATGCTGAGCTGCGGCCAGACGTGCCAGCGCAGCGGGCCATCAAGGTCAAGCTGATAACCGCTGCGCTCTGCCACCTCATGCACCATATAGGCGCGAAAATCGTTGGGATTGACCAGCAATACCAACGAGGTAAGCCCGGCGACAATGACCGCCAGCAGGATCATCAGCGTTGTCAGTATTCGTCTCATGGCACCCTCAGCAACACCCCGTTGACGTTATCAATCCTTGTCGATTCGGCTCGCCACCGCGCCCTGCTGGTCGCGATATTTGGCGTCTTCACGGCGGTTATACGGCCGGGCCGCCGGGCCCGATAACGGTTCAAAGCTCAGCGCGCCGATGGGCATCCCCGGGCGCAGCGCCAGCGGCAGCTTACCGGAGTTGTAAAACTCAAGCACGATGCAGCCGGACCAGCCTGGATCGATACGGTGCGCGGTAACGTGCACCATCAGCCCCAGGCGCGCCAGCGAGGAGCGTCCGTCCAGCCAGCCTACCAGGTCGGCAGGCAGGGTGACAGACTCGTAGGTCACCGCCAGCGCCAGTTCGCCCGGATGCAGGAAAAAGGCCTCCCCTTCCGGCAGGACGATCTCTTCGCTCATCACGCGGTCCAGCGCGGCGCTGACCTCGGCCTTCGGGCCGCTTAAATCGATAAACGGCGCCGTGTGGCCACGGAAGGTGCGAAATTTATTACCCAGCCGTACATCAACCGTCGCGCCATTAATACGCTCAACGGGCGGACGCGGATTGATGGCGAGTCGCCCTTCATCCAACCAGGCTTCGATATCTCGGTCACACAGACGCATGGGCTTTCTCCTTATAAGGCTGCTTCCCGCACGCTTCGCGGCGGAGAGGGCAACAGGGCTACTCTTTGCACGTTACACAATTCGGCCAGGTTATTCAAAGAACTGACTGATTTTGGCCTTCAGAATATCAATAGCGATGCGGTTTTTGCCGCCGCGCGGCACGATGATGTCGGCATACTGCTTAGACGGTTCAATAAACTGCAGGAACATCGGGCGCACGGTTTTCTGATACTGGGCCATCACCGAGTCCATGGAGCGGCCGCGCTCGTTAACGTCGCGCTTAATACGGCGCATCAGGCAAATATCGAGAGGGGTGTCGACGAAAATAGAGAAGTTGAGCTCGTTACGCAGGCGCGCATCGGTCAGCAGCAGGATCCCTTCAAGGATAATCACCTTCTTCGGCTCGACGTGAATGGTGTTCGGCGTGCGGGTATGCTCGACGTAGCTATAGACCGGCAGTTCAATCGGCTGGCCGCTTTTCAGCATCTGCAAATGCTGGAACAACAGACTGTGGTCCATTGAGCTCGGGTGGTCATAGTTGGTTTTGACGCGCTCTTCCATCGACAGATGGCTTTGATCTTTGTAATAGCTGTCTTCCGGAATGACGCCAATATGTTCGTCGCCAACTTGTTCACGCAATTCGCGATAGAGAGTACTGGCGATAAGACTTTTGCCAGAAGCCGATGCGCCGGCGATACCTACAATGACGCACTGATGGGACATATCAGTCATAAATTTTTGCGACCTGATTAACCTGGATAGAGATGGAGGGTGGCGGCGGACCGCCAAACGCGGCAATTATAGGGATTTCAGCGTCCCGATACCAGTAGTATGCGCCCCGGGCGGCTATTCCGCCGCCGGCGCCCAGTCATCGGTATACCAGATATGCAACAGCGCGTAGGATCGCATCGGCTGCCAGCGGCGGGCATAGCGGGCGATGGCGGCCGGGGTCATTCCCGGAAAGCGCTGTTTAATCAGGTAATCATCCGGCAAAAAGATATCTTTCGCCTGCCAGCCGCGCAGGGCAAAGTAGTTTGCCGTCCAGCGGCCAATCCCGGGCAGGGTCTGCAGTTGACGCAGCCGGGCGTCAATATCCGCCGGCGCCGTCAGGGGCAGCTCGCCGCTGAGCGCCGCCCGGGCGAGGTGGATCAGCGCCTCCGCGCGTCGCAGCGGCATCCCCAGCGCCTTCAGCGCCTGCGGATCGGCACGGGACAGCGCCTCTGGCGTCGGGAACAAGACATAGCCGGGCGACTCCGCCAGCGGTTCGCCCCAGCCAGCCGCCACTTTGGCGGTGAGCCGGGCGGCCATCGCCACGCTCACCAGCTGGCCCAGCACCGCGCGCACCGCCTGCTCGAAGGCATCCAGCGCCCCCGGCAGGCGCAGCCCCGGCCGCGCCTGCGCCAGGTCGCCCAGCGTGCGAGCGACCTGCCGCGGGTCGCAGGCTAAATCAAACAGCTGGCCAATTCGCGCATAGCAGATCTCCGCCACCGGCTGCAGCCCGGGGGAAAGGGTCACCCGCAGGCCCTGCGCCTCTTCGTCCGGCGCCAGATGAATCAGCCCGCGGTGGCCTTCCACGCCAAAGCTGCGGCTGTAGCCCCCATCGTGAAAACGCTCGACGCCGGCGACCGCGCGCGCCTGCAGAAAACCAACCATCCACGCCCAGTCATAGGGCGGGGTCCAGGGTAACAGCACCATAAGCTCTCCTTTATATAGCGTTTCAATGATAGTCGCCCTTGACCATCAGCGCCTTGCTTTTAAATTCCGGTTGTCGGCATGGCGACGATCCGCTAAAGTCGCCCCCCTTCTTCACCGGCATGGGGATTTTGCAGACGATGTTTATTGGTTTTGACTACGGCACCGCCAACTGTTCGGTGGCCGTGATGCGGGAAAATACCCCCCAGCTGTTAACGCTGGAAAACGGCAGCGCCCTGCTGCCCTCCATGCTCTGCGCGCCGACGCGCGAAGCGGTCAGCGAGTGGCTCTATCGCCATCATGATGTCCCCACCCACAGCGACGAAAACCAGGCGCTGCTGCGTCGGGCCATTGCAGCCAACCGCGACGAAGACATCGAGGTGCTGCGCAACAGCGTGCAGTTCGGTCTCGCCTCCCTGCAGCAGTATGTTGAAGATCCGCAAGAGGTCTACTTCGTTAAATCGCCCAAATCCTTCCTCGGCGCCAGCGGGCTGAAGCCGCAGCAGGTGGCCCTGTTTGAAGACCTGGTCTGCGCCATGATGCTGCATATTAAGTTGCAGGCCGAAAGCCAGCTGCCCGAGCAGATCGACCAGGCGGTGATTGGCCGGCCGATTAACTTCCAGGGCCTCGGCGGCGATGAGGCGAACGCCCAGGCGCAGGGGATCCTTGAGCGGGCAGCCCACCGCGCCGGTTTCCGCGATGTGGTCTTTCAGTTTGAACCGGTGGCCGCCGGGCTCGATTTCGAAGCGACCCTCAGTGAAGAAAAGCGGGTGCTGGTCGTCGATATCGGCGGCGGAACCACCGATTGCTCCCTGCTGCTGATGGGCCCGCAGTGGCGGGAGCGCGCCGACCGACAGCAGAGCCTGCTCGGCCACAGCGGCTGCCGCATCGGCGGTAACGATCTCGACATTGCCCTAGCCTTCAAATGCCTGATGCCCCTTCTCGGCATGGGCGGCGAAACGGAGAAAGGCACCGCGCTGCCGATCCTCCCGTGGTGGAACGCGGTGGCGATCAACGACGTGCCGGCGCAGAGCGATTTCTACAGCACCGCCAACGGCCGCCTGCTGAACGATCTGCTGCGCAGCGCCCGGGATGCCGACAAGGTGGCTCTACTGCTGAAGGTCTGGCGCCAGCGTCTCAGCTATCGTCTGGTGCGCAGCGCCGAAGAGAGCAAAATCGCCCTCTCCAGCGCCGCCAGCGTCGAAACCGCGCTGCCGTTTATTCAGGACGAGCTGGCCACCGCCATCGCCCAGCAGGGTCTGGAAGCCGCGCTGGATCAGCCCCTGACCCGCATTATGGAACAGGTGCGGCTCGCGCTCGACAGCAGCCAGACCACCCCGGATGTGATCTATCTTACCGGCGGCAGCGCTCGTTCGCCGCTGATCAAAAAGGCGCTGGCCGCTCAGCTGCCGGGTATTCCGCTGGCCGGCGGCGATGATTTTGGCTCGGTGACCGCCGGGCTGGCCCGCTGGGCGCAGGTGGTTTTCCGCTAGCCCTCGTCCGGCGCTGCCGCGCAGCAGGTCTGTCCTGATCCTGGCGCTGCAGATTACGCTGGAATATTCCTGGTCTCCCACGCAAAATGGCCTGTTCGTCCGGACAGGCCTGTCCACTCTCCCCCGCTTCCGGGGGCGTATTATCCATACCGTAGCCAGACGTCTGCGGTCAGTAATCTTTGCATGCCGCAAGGGGGCGTGATTGAAAAGGGTGTCTGCGATCTTCGCGGCGGTCCGGCGTTGCCGGCCGCGGCTCCTGGCAGGCTGGCTGCTCAGCTGTGGATTACTCTTGCTGCTGGTCGCCCCGCAGGCGCAGGCGGCGACGCGCCAGGTGGGGATTGATATTCCGGTCCAGTGGTACGCCGACGACAGCGGCCAGATGACCCTCGATCGCTTTGCCGCCCTACCCACAGACCAGCTCGCCACCACCCGGCAGATCCCCTCCTTTGGTTATTCGCGAAAAACCTGGTGGCTGCGCAGCGAGCTGCCGGGCACGTGGTTTGCCGGGGAGCCGCGTTGGCTGCAGCTGGGCCCCACTTTCGTCGACCATCTGACCATTTACTACCGGCCACTGGGCAGCGATGGCCCGTGGACGCAGCGCATCTTTGGCGATCGCGACGGCGCCCGCGGAAGCGATCTGCATTATCGGGAAAGGGTGCTGATACTGCCCCCTCCGCCAACCGACGCCGGCTATGAGCTGGTCTTTCGCCTGCAGAGCACCAGTACCCTGATCCTGCAGGCCTCGCTCTCCTCTGCGCAGGCGTTTGTGCAGCGGGCCACCGCTGACACCGCTTTCTGGAGCTTCTACTTCGGCCTGGCCGCTGTGGCCAGCGGTGTGGCGCTTTGGCTGGCGCTGGTCCTGCGCCGGCGTCTGCTATGGGGCATCTGTCTTTTCTCGCTCAATTATCCGCTGGTGGCCGCTCTGCACAGCTTCCCGGAGTGGTTCTTCGGCCACGCCGCGCTGCCCTTCCAGGATTTTATGATCAGTAGCCTCTCGCTGTTCAGCTATGCCACCGCCCTCTGGCTGCACAGCGAGATTTTTGATCTGAAGAAGAATATGCCGCGACTTCATCAGCTGCTGATCGCCGCCGTGATACTCAACCTGGTGCTGCAGGTCAGTATTCCGCTCGGGTTTTACGGCTTCGCGATGCAGATTGAAGGGGTAGTATTCATCATTATCACCCCGGTGCTGCTGTTCACCTCCTGGTGGCTGTGGCGCAAAAAAGCTATCGACCGTACCACCCTGCTGCTGGGTCTGCTGCCGCCGTTCTATGTCGCCGCCGCGGTGCTGGTGCAGTTGTCGATCCATGGGATTATCCCGTTCCATATGGCGATCTATTCCCTCTGGCAGTACGCGCTGATCGTCCATATCATTACGGTGCTGATCATTGCCATCCTGCGGGTGCGTGCTGAAAACCGCCAGCTGGAGCAGAAGCAGCGCCTGGCGCGCGAACTGCAGATTGAGCGTGAAGCCAGCTTCCACCAGCGGCAGTTTATGGGCATGGTGGCGCACGAATTCCGCACCCCGCTGGCGGTGATCCAGGCTGCGCTGGAGAATCTTCGCCTCTCGGCGGCCTCGACCAGCCAGGAGGCGCGCTTCGATCGCATCGGCCGCGCCGCCACCCGCCTGGTGCAGCTCACCGATAACTGCCTTGCCGACGCCCGGCTCGCCTCCCACGATCTGCACGTCGAGCGCCAGCAGACCGCCCTGCTGACGGTGATCAACATGGCCGCCTCGGTGGTGGCCATCTCCCATGATCACTACCTGAACATCCGCCAGCACGGCGCGGTGGAAAGCCCGCAGCTGCAGGCCGATGCCGGCCTGCTGTGCATCGCCATCGCTAATCTGCTGGATAACGCCGTCAAGTATTCGCCCCCCGGTGAAATCGCCATCGATATTCATTCCGATGCCGGGCAAACGGAGCTACGCATTCGCGACCACGGCCCGGGACTCCCCGCCGGACAGGCGGAACTGATCTTTGAGCGCTACCGCCGCGGCGAGCACACATCGCCGGTGCCAGGCGGCACCGGTCTCGGACTGTATGTTGCGCGTCAGATAGTGCAGGCTCATGATGGCAAACTGTGGCTGGCCGAGCATGGCCCGGACGGCTGCACCTTTATTCTCACCCTCCCCACGGTTGCTTAAGAGGAGAACGACGTATGGCTTTACGGCTGGCGATAATTGAAGATAACGCCGATCTGCTGGATGAACTGCTGGCCTGGCTGGGCTATCGCGGCTTCGAGGTGTGGGGGACGCGCAGCGCCGAAGCCTTCTGGCGGCAACTGCACAGCCATCCGGTGGATATCGTGCTGGTTGATATCGGCCTGCCCGGCGAGGATGGCTTCAGCGTACTGAACTATCTGCATGAGCTGGGGCACTACGGTCTGGTGGTGGTCAGCGCCCGCGGTCAGCAGCAGGATAAACTGCAGGCGCTGAGCCTTGGGGCCGATGCCTATCTGATCAAACCGGTAAACTTCGCCCATCTTGCCGAGACCCTCACCGCCCTCGGCGCGCGCCTGCGCCAGGACCGTCCGGCGGCTCCGCCTGCGGAGGCGATCGGCACGCCGCCGGCCGTCTCCCCCGGCAGCTGGCGTCTACACGAGGATAAACTGATTTCACCCGATGCCCGGACGCTGGAATTAACCCAGCAGGAATATCGCCTGGTGGAGCTCCTGATGCGCAATCGCAACGAAGTGTGCAGCAAACTGGATCTCCACGCCTGCCTGTTTTCCCATGAAAGCGAGCCTGACCTGCACCGGATCGACGTGGTGGTTAGCCGCCTGCGTCACAAGGCACGCCAGCAGGGGATCCACCTGCCCGTTCGCGCAATCTTTGGTAAGGGACTGGCCTTTATTTCCTGAACGACGGGGCGCGTCGGCGGCCGCGCGGGATATAAAAAACTCGTAAGTGTTAATTTTTCTCATTTTCTGAGAGAAATAAGAGGAATGAGACTGACGATGACCTTAAGAACTTTCTTATAGTGCTAGCACATCAGGATGATGGCGTAAGATTTTCACGGGACAGAAAAGCATATAACAAAACGTATTAGCCGTTCGCGGCAAATTCTGACACCATGCAACACAATCAGGGTAAAAACGATGGCCATGCAAACGTGGTTAGTTTTATTGCTATGCATTTTTTTCTTCAGCATCTCTGTATACAGTTTTATTTCCTATCTGAAAGACAGGAGGCGGCAGAAATTGACTTTTAACGATAAGCGTTCGATGCGTCGTAAATAATTCACTTTAAAATAATAAAAAATTATTGTAGGTACTTTTATATCTTCAACACACCGCATACGCCCGGAGGATTTGTCACAGCATGGCGTTATGTTTTGCGTAAGGAAATAACGCCATGAGAAACATTAATGTCACCATCAACACCCGCAACGCCTTTGTCCGTGAATCGCTGGTAGCCATGGTCAATGACCTCACCCGGGGCGATCTGCGGGCGCGTTTTTCCTGGCATAACACCGATCTGTCAGCTGAAGATATCATTATCTGCGAAGTGATCCCCGGGGAAATATACCTGTGTAATACCTTGATTAAGAACAGAAAAAGAGGAAGCTCGCTGATTATCCTCCATAGCTATGACCAGCTGCCGGAAGATGAGTTCATGATTAACTGCCTGAAAGGGGTCATTTTTGTTTCGCTAAAAACGGCCAGTATTCCGCAATTGCTGACGATCATTAAAAGCGAGCTCCAGCATTGTATGACCCCCACGGCTACCGACGCCGCAGGCCGGGAACTCAGCTGCGCCAGCTGTCCGCATCGCGTGTTATCGCGATCGCAGACCGCCGTAGTGCACGGTATTCTCGAAGGGCTGGATATGAGTAAAATCGCCGCCCTGCAGCGTGTGAGTCCCCGCACCGCCGCCTATCATAAGAATAAGATCATGGAAAAATACAGCCTGAATAATAATCATGAATTTTTCCAGTTTATGAATCTTTTACGTGAGCGCTGGTAGGCAAACAGCAGCACAAAAAAAATAAGATATTGACCTGGTTATATTGTCGTAAATCCGAAAATAGTCGCAGGATGCTAAAAAATATCCAGCGCTGGCGGACATAACGTTAAACTCTGACGCTTCCTCGGTATAAAGACGTTACCGCCCGTCTTTATATAATAAAAAACACGCTACACGAGGAAAACTGATACTTCGTCACATTGCCCCTGACGTGCCTGTCAGGGGTCTTTTTTCCGTGTGGAATAGCGCCCTCAGTGAAAGGGCGCGGCAGGATCAGGCTTCCGCTTTCTCCACTTCCCAGTCCGGCTGCGCTTCCTCGTCGGTCAGCAACCCTTCATTTTTCGACAGCATCGCGGTGGCGATGCCATTACCCAGCACGTTGATGGCGGAGCGCCCCATGTCGAGGAAATGGTCGATACCCATCAGCAGCAGGATCCCGGCGACCGGTATATTGAAGCTGGGGATCGTCGCCGCCAGCACCACCAGCGCCGAACGCGGCACCCCGGCGATACCTTTCGAGGCCAGCATCAGGGTCAGCATCATGACCGTAATCTCGCTAAAGCTCAGCGGCACGTTATAGGCCTGGGCGATAAACATCGCGGCGAAGGAGCAGTAGACCATCGAGCCAACGAGGTTGAACGAGTAGCCAATCGGCAGGACGAACGAGACGATATTGCGCGAGCAGCCAAACTTCACCAGTCGCTCAAGGGTCTTCGGATAGGCCGCTTCCGAGCTGCTGGTGGTAAAGGCCACCAGCACCGGATCTTTCAGCATGTTCAGCAGGCGGAAAACCTCTTTTTTCAGCACCATATAGCCGACGGCAATCAGCACCGCGCTGGTCAACAGCACCGCCAGGTAGTAGCCGCCGATGAACGAAGCATAGTTGAGCAGGATCCCCAGCCCCTGGGAGGCAATCACCGACGAGATGGCGGCGAAGATGGCCAGCGGCGCAACGTACATCACATAGCCCGTCACCTTCAGCATAATGTGCGACACCACGTTAAGGGCCGCCACCAGCGGAGCATTAAACTTCTCCCCCAGCGACGCGCCGGCGATGCCGAAGAACATCGAGAACACCACGATCTGCAGGATCTCGTTGTTGGCCATCGCCTCGGTGATGCTGGTGGGGATGGTGTGCGACAGGAATCCTTTCAGGCTCATGCCGCTGACCGCCAGGCCGGTATCCACCGCCTCTTTCGGCACCGCCAGGTTTAACCCGGCGCCCGGGTGCTGGAAGGTGACGATCACCAGCCCGACGAGAATGGATAATACCGAGGAGGTGATGAACCAGACCATCGCCTTCCCGCCTACCCGGCCGATGGTCGCCGTCTCGCCGAGGCGCATAATGCCGACCGTCAGGGTGCTGAACACCAACGGCGCGATGACCATTTTGATCAACCGCAGAAACAGATCGGTGAGCAGCGTAATGTTGTCCGCCCAGGCGGAGACGGTGGTTGGCGTCGCGTAGGCATGGATAGCCGCGCCGGAGAGGATCCCCATCAGCATAAAAATGACGATGAAGAGCGTGAGTTTGTTTGCGTTTGCCACAGCAATGACCCCTGATTATTTAACACGTTGATTTTTAAGTGCATATTTTATTATTATGAGAATGCACTGATTTATTCACCGCATAAATCTAATTAAAGCCCCCGCGGATACAACTATTTTTTGCTTTTTTAAACTAAAAGTTGATATCACCCCGGATATCGGCCGCGGGAGCGCCCGGCGTCGCGGCGGTTATCCAGACATTTCTCAACCTTCTTTTCATAATTCCTCCATTTTTACGGCCCCTTCCCTCACTAAACTAGTATCATTCAGCGAAACGCTTCAGGATGAGACCGTAAACTAATGAAAGGCAGTAACATACGTCGTTGGGGCGCCGCGCTGGCGGTAGTGATTATCGCCGGGGCCGCCTACTGGTTCTGGCACGATCGCGGGACGAGCGGCAGCGGGGCTCCCGCCGCCGGACAGGGCCCGCAGGGGCCGGGCGGCGCACGCCATGGCCGCTTTGGCGCCGCGCTGGCGCCGGTGCAGGCGGCCACCGCCACCGAAGAAGCGGTCCCGCGCTATCTCACCGGGCTGGGTACGGTGACGGCGGCCAACACCGTCACCGTCCGCAGCCGGGTCGACGGCCAACTGCTGAGCCTTCACTTCCAGGAGGGACAGCAGGTCAAAGCCGGCGACCTGCTGGCGCAGATCGACCCCAGCCAGTTTAAAGTCGCCCTCGCCCAGGCGCAGGGTCAGCTGGCGAAAGATCAGGCCACCCTTGCCAATGCCCGCCGCGATCTCGCTCGTTACCAGCAGCTGGTGAAGACCAACCTCGTCTCCCGCCAGGAGCTCGACACTCAGCAGTCGCTGGTGGTGGAATCCGCCGGCACGGTGAAAGCTGATGAAGCGGCCGTCGCCAGCGCCCAACTGCAGCTCGACTGGACCCGCATTACCGCGCCAATTGACGGCCGCGTCGGCTTAAAGCAGGTCGATATCGGCAACCAGATCTCAAGCGGGGATACCACCGGGATCGTGGTCCTTACCCAGACGCACCCGATCGACGTGGTCTTTACCCTGCCGGAAAGCAGCATCGCCACGGTGGTGCAGGCGCAGAAAGCGGGCAAAACGCTCAGCGTCGAAGCCTGGGATCGCACCAATAAGCAGAAAATCAGCGTCGGCGAGCTGCTGAGCCTCGACAACCAGATCGATGCGACCACCGGGACCATCAAGCTGAAGGCGCGCTTTAGCAATCTGGACGACGCGCTGTTCCCCAATCAGTTCGTTAACGCCCGCCTGCTGGTGGACACCCAGCAGAACGCGGTGGTGATCCCTGCCGCCGCGCTGCAGATGGGCAACGAAGGGCATTTCGTATGGGTGCTGAACGATGAGAATAAGGTCAGCAAACACAGCGTGACGCCCGGCATCCAGGACAGCCAGAAAGTAGTCATCAGCGCCGGGCTTTCCGCCGGAGATCGCGTGGTCACCGACGGGATTGACCGCCTGACCGAGGGGGCGAAGGTAGAAGTTGTCACCGCCAGCAGCGGCGAGCAGGCGCAGCCCGCCCCGCGCCAGAGCGGTAAACACGGAGCGCGTTCCTGATGCAGGTGTTACCTCCAGGCCGCACCGGCGGCCCGTCCCGGCTGTTTATTATGCGTCCGGTGGCCACCACTCTGCTGATGGTGGCGATCCTGCTGGCCGGGATCATCGGCTACCGCTTTCTGCCGGTCTCCGCCCTGCCGGAGGTCGATTACCCGACCATTCAGGTAGTCACCCTCTATCCGGGCGCCAGCCCGGACGTGGTGACCTCCGCCATCACCGCCCCGCTGGAGCGCCAGTTCGGCCAGATGTCCGGCCTCAAGCAGATGTCGTCGCAAAGCTCCGGCGGCGCCTCGGTAGTCACGCTGCAGTTCCAGCTGACCCTACCGCTGGACGTCGCCGAGCAGGAAGTGCAGGCGGCCATTAACGCCGCCACCAACCTGCTGCCGAGCGATCTGCCCAACCCACCGGTCTACAGCAAGGTGAACCCGGCGGATCCGCCGATCATGACCCTCGCCGTCACCTCCTCCGCCATCCCGATGACCCAGGTTGAGGACATGGTGGAGACCCGGGTGGCGCAGAAGATCTCCCAGGTTTCCGGCGTCGGTCTGGTGACCCTCGCCGGCGGCCAGCGCCCGGCGGTGCGGGTGAAGCTTAACGCCCAGGCCATCGCCGCCCTCGGCCTGACCAGCGAAACCGTGCGCACCGCTATCACCAGCGCCAACGTTAACTCCGCGAAAGGCAGCCTCGACGGTCCGGCCCGCGCGGTGACGCTTTCCGCTAACGATCAGATGCAGTCCGCTGAGGATTATCGCCGGCTGATTATCGCTTATCAGAACGGGGCACCGATCCGGCTCGGCGATGTCGCCAGCGTCGAACAAGGGGCCGAAAACAGCTGGCTCGGGGCGTGGGCCAACCAGCAGCGGGCCATCGTGATGAACGTCCAGCGCCAGCCGGGGGCCAACATCATCGACACCGCCGACAGCATTCGCCAGATGCTGCCGCAGCTCACCGAGAGCCTGCCGAAATCGGTGAAGGTGCAGGTCCTCTCCGACCGGACCACCAACATCCGCGCCTCGGTGCGCGACACCCAGTTTGAGCTGATGCTGGCCATCGCCCTGGTGGTGATGATCATCTACCTGTTTCTGCGCAACGTGCCGGCGACCATTATTCCCGGCGTCGCGGTGCCGCTGTCGCTGGTGGGCACTTTCGCGGTGATGGTGTTCCTCGACTTCTCGATCAACAACCTGACGCTGATGGCCCTGACCATCGCCACCGGCTTCGTGGTGGATGACGCCATCGTGGTGATCGAGAACATCTCGCGCTATATCGAAAAAGGCGAGAAGCCGCTGGCCGCCGCGCTGAAGGGCGCGGGGGAGATCGGCTTCACCATCATCTCCCTCACCTTCTCGCTGATCGCGGTGTTGATCCCGCTGCTGTTTATGGGCGATATCGTCGGCCGCCTGTTCCGCGAATTCGCCGTCACCCTTGCCGTCGCTATTCTTATCTCGGCGGTGGTCTCCCTGACCCTGACGCCGATGATGTGCGCCCGTATGTTAAGCCACGAATCGCTGCGTAAGCAGAACCGATTCTCGCGAGCCAGCGAGCGTTTCTTCGAACGGGTGATCGCCGTCTATGGCCGCTGGCTGAGCCGGGTGCTGAATCATCCGTGGCTGACGCTCGGCGTCGCCCTGAGCACCCTGGCGCTGTCGATTATCCTGTGGGTCTTTATCCCGAAAGGCTTTTTCCCGATCCAGGATAACGGCATTATCCAGGGTACCCTCCAGGCGCCGCAGTCGGTCTCCTTCGCCAGCATGGCCGAGCGCCAGCGGCAGGTGGCCAGCATTATCCTTAAGGATCCGGCGGTGGAGAGTCTGACCTCCTTCGTCGGCGTCGACGGCACCAACCCGGCGCTGAACAGCGCCCGCCTGCAGATCAACCTCAAGCCGCTGGACGAACGCGACGACCGCGTCCAGACGGTGATTAGCCGTCTGCAGCAGGCGGTGGACGGCGTCCCCGGCGTGGCGCTCTACCTGCAGCCGACCCAGGACCTGACCATCGACACCACGGTGAGCCGCACCCAGTATCAATTCACCCTGCAGGCAAACTCCCTCGAGGCGCTGAGCACCTGGGTGCCGCCGCTGCTCAGCCGCCTGCAGGCCCAGCCGCAGCTGGCCGACGTCAGCAGCGACTGGCAGGACAAAGGCCTGGCCGCCTATATCAAGGTGGATCGCGACAGCGCCAGCCGCCTCGGCATCTCAATGGCCGATGTCGATAACGCGCTGTACAACGCCTTCGGCCAGCGGCTGATCTCCACTATTTACACTCAGGCGAATCAGTATCGCGTGGTGCTCGAGCAGGATACCGAGGCGACGCCGGGCCTGGCGGCGCTGGAGAATATCCGCCTCACCAGCAGCGACGGCGGCATCGTGCCGTTGACCGCCATCGCCACGGTGGAGCAGCGCTTTACCCCGCTGTCGGTGAACCACCTCGATCAGTTCCCGGTGACCACCATCTCGTTTAACGTCCCGGACAACTACTCGCTGGGCGAAGCGGTGGAGGCGATCCTCGCCGCCGAACAGTCGCTGGATTTCCCGACCGATATTCGCACCCAGTTCCAGGGCAGCTCGCTGGCCTTCCAGTCGGCGCTCGGCAGCACCGTCTGGCTGGTGGTCGCCGCGGTGGTGGCGATGTATATCGTGCTGGGGGTGCTGTACGAGAGCTTTATCCATCCGATCACGATTCTCTCCACCCTGCCCACCGCCGGGGTCGGGGCGCTGCTGGCGCTGTGGCTGGCGGGCAGCGAGCTGGACGTGATCGCCATCATCGGCATCATTCTGCTGATCGGCATCGTGAAGAAGAACGCCATCATGATGATCGACTTCGCGCTGGCCGCTGAGCGCGAGCAGGGCATGCCGCCGCGGGAGGCGATCTACCAGGCCTGTCTGCTGCGTTTTCGGCCGATCCTGATGACTACCCTCGCCGCCCTGCTCGGCGCCCTGCCGCTGATGCTGAGCACCGGCGTCGGCGCCGAGCTGCGGCGTCCGCTGGGGATCGGCATGGTCGGCGGTCTGATGCTCAGCCAGGTGCTGACCCTGTTCACCACCCCGGTGATCTATCTGCTGTTCGACCGCCTGTCGCTGCACCTGAAGCGCCGCTTCCCGCGTCAGGAAGAGGAGGCGTAAGTGAAGTTTTTCGCCCTCTTCATTTACCGCCCGGTGGCGACGATCCTCATCTCGCTGGCCATCACCCTGTGCGGCATTCTCGGCTTCCGGCTGCTGCCGGTAGCCCCGCTGCCGCAGGTGGACTTCCCGGTGATCATGGTTAGCGCCTCGCTGCCGGGAGCCTCGCCGGAGACCATGGCCTCGTCGGTGGCCACCCCGCTGGAGCGCTCCCTGGGGCGGATTGCCGGGGTCAATGAGATGACCTCCTCCAGCTCGCTGGGCAGTACGCGCATCATTCTCGAGTTTAACTTCGACCGCGATATCAACGGCGCGGCGCGCGACGTTCAGGCGGCGATCAACGCCGCGCAAAGCCTGCTGCCGAGCGGAATGCCCAGCCGGCCGACCTATCGCAAAGCCAATCCGTCGGATGCGCCGATCATGATCCTGACGCTGACCTCGGACACCTACTCCCAGGGTGAGCTGTATGATTTCGCCTCCACCCAGCTGGCGCAGACCATCGCGCAGATCGACGGCGTGGGCGATGTCGACGTCGGCGGCAGCTCCCTGCCGGCGGTGCGCGTCGACCTCAACCCGCAGGCGCTGTTCAACCAGGGCGTGTCGCTGGACGCGGTGCGCACCGCCATCAGCGACGCCAACGTACGCAAACCGCAGGGGGCGCTGGAGGACAGCGCGCACCGCTGGCAGGTGCAGACCAACGATGAGCTGAAGACCGCCGCCGACTATCAGCCGCTGATCGTCCACTATCAAAATGGCGCCGCGGTGCGGCTGGGAGATGTCGCCACCGTCTCGGATTCGGTGCAGGACGTACGCAACGCCGGGATGACCAACGCCAAACCGGCGATCCTGCTGATGATCCGCAAACTGCCGGAAGCCAATATTATCCATACGGTGGACAGCATCCGCGCCCGCCTGCCGGAGCTGCAGCAGACCATTCCGGCGGCTATCGACCTGCGGATCGCCCAGGACCGCTCGCCGACCATCCGCGCCTCGCTGGAGGAGGTGGAGCAGACTCTGGTGATTTCGGTGGCGCTGGTGATCCTCGTGGTGTTCCTGTTCCTGCGCTCGGGGCGCGCCACACTGATCCCGGCCGTCGCCGTCCCGGTATCCTTAATCGGCACCTTCGCCGCGATGTATTTGTGCGGCTTCAGCCTCAATAACCTGTCGCTGATGGCCCTGACCATCGCCACCGGCTTCGTGGTGGATGACGCTATCGTGGTGCTGGAGAATATCTCCCGCCATCTTGAGGCGGGGATGAAACCTCTGCAGGCGGCGCTGCAGGGGAGCCGTGAGGTCGGCTTTACCGTGCTGTCGATGAGTCTGTCGCTGGTGGCAGTGTTCCTGCCGCTGCTGCTGATGGGCGGCCTGCCCGGCCGCCTGCTGCGCGAGTTCGCCGTCACCCTGTCGGTGGCGATCGGCATCTCGCTGGCGGTCTCACTCACCCTGACGCCGATGATGTGCGGCTGGCTGCTGAAAAGCGGCAAGCCCCACCAGCCGACGCGCAACCGCGGCTTTGGCCGCCTGCTGGTGGCCGTGCAGGGCGGCTATGGTAAATCGTTAAAATGGGTGCTGAAGCACAGCCGGCTGACCGGCCTGGTGGTGCTGGGCACCATCGCCCTCAGCGTTTGGCTCTACATTTCGATCCCGAAAACCTTCTTCCCGGAGCAGGACACCGGGGTGCTGATGGGCGGCATTCAGGCCGACCAGAGCATCTCCTTCCAGGCGATGCGCGGCAAGCTGCAGGACTTTATGAAGATCATTCGCGAAGATCCGGCGGTGGATAACGTCACCGGCTTTACCGGCGGCTCGCGGGTCAACAGCGGGATGATGTTTATCACCCTCAAGCCGCGCGACCAGCGCCACGAGACGGCGCAGCAGGTGATCGACCGGCTGCGCAAAAAGCTGGCCAACGAGCCCGGGGCCAACCTGTTTCTGATGGCGGTGCAGGATATCCGCGTCGGCGGCCGGCAGTCGAACGCCAGCTATCAGTACACCCTGCTGTCCGACGACCTGTCGGCGCTGCGCGAGTGGGAGCCGAAGATCCGCAAAGCGCTGGCGGCGCTGCCGGAGCTGGCGGACGTCAACTCGGATCAGCAGGACAATGGCGCCGAAATGGACCTGGTTTATGACCGGGATACCATGTCGCGCCTCGGCATCAGCGTCCAGGACGCCAACAACCTGCTGAACAACGCCTTTGGCCAGCGGCAGATCTCTACCATCTACCAGCCGCTCAACCAGTATAAGGTGGTGATGGAGGTGGATCCGGCCTACACCCAGGACGTCAGCGCCCTGGATAAGATGTTCGTCATTAACAGCGACGGCAAGCCGATCCCGCTGGCCTACTTCGCTAAATGGCAGCCGGCCAATGCCCCGCTGTCGGTGAACCACCAGGGGCTGTCGGCGGCATCCACTATCTCCTTTAACCTGCCCACCGGCCGCTCGCTGTCGGAAGCCAGCGAGGCCATTGACCGCGCGATGACCCAGCTCGGGGTGCCGTCGAGCGTGCGCGGCTCCTTTGCCGGTACCGCTCAGGTGTTCCAGCAGACCATGAACGCGCAGGTGATCCTGATCCTCGCAGCTATCGCCACGGTCTATATCGTGCTGGGGGTGCTATATGAGAGCTATGTGCATCCGTTGACCATCCTCTCGACGCTGCCCTCCGCCGGGGTGGGCGCTCTGCTGGCGCTGGAGATCTTCGATGCCCCGTTCAGCCTAATCGCCCTGATTGGGATTATGTTATTAATTGGCATCGTTAAGAAAAACGCCATCATGATGGTTGATTTTGCCCTGGAGGCGCAGCGTAACGGCAACCTGACGCCGGAAGAGGCGATTTTCCAGGCCTGCCTGCTGCGTTTCCGGCCGATTATGATGACCACCCTCGCTGCGCTGTTCGGCGCCCTGCCGCTGGTGCTCTCCGGGGGCGATGGCTCTGAGCTGCGCCAGCCGCTGGGGATCACCATCGTCGGCGGTCTGGTGATGAGCCAGCTGTTAACGCTCTACACCACGCCGGTGGTCTATCTTTTCTTTGACCGTCTGCGGCTGCGTTTTTCGCGTCACTCCTCTCAACCGGTAAGCGAATAACATGACAGACCTCCCGGCCAGCGTGCGCTGGCAGCTATGGATAGTGGCGTTCGGCTTCTTTATGCAGTCGCTGGATACCACCATCGTTAACACCGCCCTCCCCTCGATGGCCAAAAGCCTCGGGGAGAGTCCGCTGCATATGCATATGATTATCGTCTCCTATGTGTTAACGGTGGCGGTGATGCTGCCGGCCAGCGGCTGGCTGGCCGACCGGGTCGGGGTGCGCAATATCTTCTTCACCGCCATCGTGCTGTTTACCGCCGGATCGCTGTTTTGCGCCCAGGCCAGCACCCTCGACCAGCTGGTGATGGCGCGGGTGCTGCAGGGGGTCGGCGGCGCGATGATGGTGCCGGTCGGCCGCCTGACGGTGATGAAGATCGTCCCGCGCGATCAGTATATGGCGGCGATGACCTTCGTCACCCTGCCGGGCCAGGTCGGCCCGCTGCTCGGCCCGGCGCTGGGCGGGGTGCTGGTGGAATACGCCTCCTGGCACTGGATCTTCCTCATCAATATCCCGGTGGGGATCGTCGGCGCGATTGCCACCCTCTGTCTGATGCCCAACTACACCATGCAGACCCGGCGCTTCGATCTTTCCGGCTTTCTGCTGCTGGCCGCCGGAATGGCGACCCTGACCCTGGCGCTCGACGGCCAGAAAGGGCTCGGCATTTCCCCTGCCTGGCTGGCGGGGCTGGTGGCCGTCGGCCTCTGCGCCCTGCTGCTCTACCTGTGGCACGCCCGCGGCAACGCCCGGGCGCTGTTTAGCCTTAACCTGTTTCGCAACCGCACTTTCTCTCTCGGCCTCGGCGGCAGCTTCGCGGGACGCATCGGCAGCGGCATGCTGCCGTTTATGACCCCGGTGTTTCTGCAGATCGGCCTCGGCTTCTCCCCCTTTCACGCCGGGCTGATGATGATCCCGATGGTGCTCGGCAGCATGGGCATGAAGCGGATCGTGGTCCAGGTGGTCAACCGCTTTGGCTACCGTCGGGTGCTGGTCGCCAGCACCCTGGGCCTGGCGGCGGTCAGTCTGCTGTTTATGTTTAGCGCCCTGGCCGGGTGGTATTACGTGCTGCCGCTGGTCCTGTTTCTGCAGGGGATGATCAACGCCAGCCGCTTCTCCTCAATGAATACCCTGACGCTGAAAGATCTCCCGGACGATCTGGCCAGCAGCGGCAACAGCCTGCTGTCGATGGTGATGCAGCTGTCGATGAGTATCGGCGTGACCATCGCCGGGCTGCTGCTGGGGCTGTATGGCCAGCAGCATATGAGTCTCGACGCCGCCAGCACTCATCAGGTCTTTCTCTACACCTATCTGAGCATGGCGGCGATCATCGCCCTCCCGGCGCTCATCTTTTCCCGGGTACCGGATGACGTCGGCAGCAATACCGTCCTCCGTCGACGCAACAGGAGTGGATCGTGAAATTTTGGCGCCCGGGTATTACCGGCAAGCTGTTCCTCGCTATATTCGCCACCTGCATCGTGCTGCTGATCAGCATGCACTGGGCGGTGCGCATTAGTTTTGAACGCGGGTTCATCGACTATATCAAGCGCGGCAATGAGCAACGCTTAACCATGCTCAGCGACGCGCTGAGCGAGCAGTATGCCCAGCATGGCAGCTGGGCGTTTCTGCGCAATAATGACCGCTTTATCTTCCAGTTGCTGCGCACCTTCGAACGGGATAATGACGACCGCTCGCCGCCGGGGCACGCCATGAAGCCGGACGCCGTCCCGGACGGGCCGCCGCCGGATGGCCCCCCTGACGGCCCGCGCCCGAGGCCGGAAATGCCGCCCCACGGCTGGCGCACCATGTTCTGGGTGGTGGATCAGTCGGGGCGCGTACTGGTGGGGCCGCGTGAGCGCGTCCCGGAGGACGGCACCCAGCGCAGCATCGTGGTCAACGGCGCGGAGGTGGGCAAAGTGATCGCCTCGCCGGTAGAGCGGCTGACGCGCAATACCGACATTAACTTCGACCGGCAGCAAAAGCGCACCAGCTGGCTGATTGTCGCCCTTGCCACCCTGCTTGCCGCGCTGGCCACTTTCCCGTTGGCCCGCGGTCTGCTGGCGCCGGTGAAGCGGCTGGTGGAAGGCACCCATAAGCTGGCGGCGGGCGACTTTTCCACCCGCGTGACGGTGACCGGCGGCGATGAGCTCGGCCGCCTGGCGCAGGATTTTAACCAGCTCGCCAGCACCCTGGAGCGCAACCAGCAGATGCGTCGCGATCTGATGGCCGATATCTCCCATGAGCTGCGTACCCCGCTGGCGGTGCTGCGCGGCGAGCTGGAGGCGATTCAGGACGGGGTCCGGCGCTTTACCCCCGAGTCGATTCCTTCTCTGCAGGCCGAGGTGGCTACCCTCACCAAGCTGGTCGACGATCTCCATCAGCTGTCGATGTCCGACGAGGGGGCGCTGGCCTACCAGAAAACCTCGCTGGATATCATCACCCTGCTGGAAGTGGCGGCGGGCGCTTTTCGCGAGCGCTTCGCCAGCCGGCAGCTAAGCATTCAGGTGTCGCTCCCGGAGCAGGCGATGATCTTCGGCGACCGCGACCGCCTGATGCAGCTCTTCAACAATCTGCTGGAGAACAGCCTGCGCTATACCGACAGCGGCGGCAGCCTGCACATCACCGCCCGCCGCAGCGGCCGCATGCTGGTGATTGACTTCGCCGACAGCGTCCCCGGCGTCAGCGATGAGCAGCTGGCCCGCCTGTGCGAACGCTTTTACCGGGCGGAAGGATCGCGCAACCGCGCCAGCGGCGGCTCCGGCCTCGGGCTGGCGATTTGCCTCAATATCGTAGCGGCCCACGGCGGCACCCTGCGTGCCGACCATTCGCCTTTTGGCGGGGTTAGCATTAAAGTTGAGTTACCTCTGGAACATGATTTACCGAGAGACGTATGACTGAATTGCCTGTAGATGAAAACACCCCACGCATCCTTATCGTGGAAGATGAACCGAAGCTCGGCCAGCTGCTGATTGATTATCTGCAGGCCGCCGGCTATGCGCCTGCGTTGATTAACCACGGCGACAAGGTCCTGCCCTACGTCCGCCAGACGCCGCCGCACCTGATCCTGCTGGATCTGATGCTGCCCGGTACCGACGGTCTGACGCTGTGCCGGGAAATTCGCCGCTTCTCCGATGTTCCGGTGGTGATGGTGACGGCGAAAATCGAAGAGATCGACCGTTTGCTGGGGCTGGAAATAGGCGCCGACGACTATATCTGCAAGCCCTACAGCCCCCGGGAAGTGGTCGCCCGGGTAAAAACCATCCTCCGCCGCTGCAAGCCGCAGCGCGATCTGCAGGCGCTGGACGCCCAGAGCCCGCTGATTGTCGACGAAGGTCGTTTTCAGGCCTCCTGGCGCGACAAGCTGCTGGACCTCACTCCCGCCGAGTTCCGGCTGCTGAAAACCCTCTCCCAGGAGCCGGGCAAAGTGTTCTCCCGCGAACAGCTACTCAACCATCTGTATGACGATTATCGGGTAGTCACCGATCGCACCATCGACAGCCACATCAAGAACCTGCGGCGCAAGCTGGAGGCGCTGGACGCCGAGCAGTCGTTTATCCGCGCGGTGTATGGCGTTGGCTACCGCTGGGAAGCGGACGCCTGCCGGCTGGCGTAGTTAGCCTTTTCCCGGCTCGCGCTGCGCTTCGCCGGGCTACATGTTCACCGCCATCTGCAATCCGTAGCCCGGGTAAGGCGTTTACGCCGCAACCCGGGAAACTCCCTAGAGCCTATCCCTCCAGACGTTATTAACGCTGTCAGTGTGAGTACTGCCCAGGTTCAAAATGGCAAACAAATTAGCCATACTGAAAGATACCTATCTGATATTTACTCCCCTTCGCCGCGGCGCTACAATGCCCGCCCTTAATGTGGGGACACTCCCCAACTCGCCGCACCAGGTGCGGCGAATCTGACCTGTCATCAGAACGAGAACACCATGTTTAAACCAGAACTCCTCTCCCCGGCGGGAACGCTGAAGAATATGCGTTACGCTTTCGCCTATGGCGCCGATGCCGTTTATGCCGGCCAGCCGCGCTACTCGCTGCGCGTGCGTAACAACGAATTCAATCACGAAAATCTGCAGCTCGGCATCAATGAAGCCCACGCGCTGGGTAAAAAATTCTATGTGGTGGTCAACATCGCCCCGCATAACGCCAAGTTGAAAACGTTTATTCGCGATCTGAAGCCGGTGGTGGAGATGGGTCCGGACGCGCTGATCATGTCCGATCCGGGTTTAATCATGCTGGTGCGGGAACACTTCCCGGAGATGCCGATCCATCTTTCAGTGCAGGCCAACGCCGTCAACTGGGCGACGGTTAAATTCTGGCAGCAGATGGGGCTCACCCGCGTGATCCTGTCGCGTGAACTGTCGCTGGATGAAATCGAAGAGATTCGCCGCCAGGTGCCGGAGATGGAGATTGAGATTTTCGTCCACGGCGCGCTGTGCATGGCCTACTCCGGCCGCTGCCTGCTCTCCGGGTATATCAACAAGCGCGACCCGAACCAGGGGACCTGCACCAACGCCTGCCGCTGGGAATACAACGTGGCGGAAGGCAAAGAGGACGACGTCGGCAACATCGTCCACAAATATGAGCCGATCCCGGTGCAGACCGTGGAGCCCACCCTCGGCATCGGCGCGCCGACCGATAAAGTCTTTATGATTGAGGAAGCCAAACGTCCGGGCGAATACATGACCGCCTTTGAGGACGAACACGGCACCTACATCATGAACTCGAAAGATCTGCGGGCTATCGCCCACGTTGAGCGTCTGACCCAGATGGGCGTTCACTCGCTGAAGATCGAAGGCCGCACCAAATCCTTCTACTACTGCGCGCGCACCGCTCAGGTTTACCGCAAGGCGATCGACGATGCCGCCGCCGGCAAACCGTTCGATACCAGCCTGCTGGAGACCCTGGAGGGGCTGGCCCACCGCGGGTACACCGAAGGCTTCCTGCGCCGCCATACCCATGACGATTATCAGAACTACGAGTACGGCTACTCCGTCTCCGAGCGCCAGCAGTTTGTCGGCGAATTCACCGGAGAGCGTAACGGCCCGCTGGCGGCCGTGGCGGTCAAAAATAAGTTCAGCGTCGGCGACAGCCTTGAGCTGATGACCCCGCAGGGTAACGTCAACTTCACCCTTGAGCATATGGAGAATGGCAAAGGCGAAACCATGCCGGTGGCCCCGGGCGATGGCTATACCGTCTGGTTGCCTGTGCCGGACGACCTGCCCCTGCAGTATGCCCTGCTGATGCGCAACTTTACTGGTCAAACAACCAGAAATCCGCACGGTAACTAGTTAATTTGCGTTATTTTTTCACGATGTAAGGATATTAGAATCGGATCACATACCGTTTCGATCGAAACAGGTATCATCCATTTCGCTGAAAAACATAACCCATAAATGCTAGTTGTACCAGGAACCACCTCCTTAGCCTGCGTAATCTCCCTTACGCGGGCTTATTTTTTTGCCTCTCCTCCGGTCTTCGCTTTCGTCATGCGGTACACTTTATGCAACATTGAGCAATAAAGGTTCCCTTGATGATGTCTACGTTTCCTGCCAGCTTACTGATCCTTAACGGCAAAGGTGCCAATGAACCGCAGCTACGCGAAGCGGTTAACCTGTTACGCGATGAAGGGATTGATATTCACGTCCGCGTGACCTGGGAAAAGGGCGATGCCGCTCGGTTTATCGATGAAGCCCTGCAGCTGAACGTTGAAACGGTGATCGCCGGCGGTGGCGATGGCACCATTAATGAAGTGGCGACCGCGCTGGTGGAGCGCGGCGGCAAGATGGCGCTGGGGATTTTACCGCTGGGCACGGCTAACGACTTTGCCACCAGCGTCGGTATTCCGCAGGATCTGGCCAGCGCCCTCAAGCTGGCGATCGTCGGCCGCGATGTGCCGATAGATATCGCCCGGGTGAATGATAAAACCGGCTTTATTAATATGGCGACCGGCGGGTTCGGCACCCGGATCACCACCGAAACGCCGGAAAAACTCAAGGCCGCGCTCGGCGGTGTCTCTTATTTAATCCACGGTCTGATGCGCATGGATACCCTGAAGCCGGACCGCTGCGAGATCCGCGGGGAGAACTTTCACTGGCAGGGCGATGCGCTGGTCATCGGCATCGGCAACGGCCGCCAGGCCGGCGGCGGACAGCAGCTGTGCCCGGCGGCGTTGATTAACGATGGTCTGCTGCATCTGCGCATTTTCACCGGCGAAGAGCTGATCCCTGCCCTGTTCAGCACCCTGGCGAATCCGGAAAACTCGCCGAATATTGTTGACGGTGTCTCCTCGTGGTTTGAAATAACCGCGCCCCATGAGATGACCTTTAACCTCGACGGCGAGCCGCTCAGCGGCAAAACCTTCCGTATGGAGCTGTTACCGGCGGCCCTGCGCTGCCGGCTGCCGCCCGACTGCCCGCTGCTACGCTGATCAGGCTTCGCAAAGCAAAGACGGCGCCCGGCTGGTATACAGCAGCCGGGTTCGTTGATTGAGACTCTGAATGTTAAGGTAAAACGGCACCTGCGGCTGCAGGAAAAACCTGGGCAGGATATCGATCCAAGCACCGCGCTTACATTAATAGACGATACCCACAACCACAAAAAACCTATAACATCAAATAGTTACCTATTAAAATGGGCGCATCTGCCGTGAGACAATGCGCCATAAAGCTTAGTATTCCGCCACCTCGCGCGCCATTTCGCGCGTATATTGCCGACTGGCGTTAACCAGCATCTGCGTATAGGCCATCTGCGCCTGGCCGCTGACCAGCGCATCGACCGTCAGGGTTTCGAGGATCTTCCCGTACTGCATCACCGCCACTTTCTGGCATAAGTGGGCAATAACCCCAAGATCGTGGGTGACCATCAGGTAAGTGAGCTTAGCCTCCCGCTGCAATTCTGCCAGCAGGTTAAGGATCTCAGCCTGCACCGACACATCCAGCGCCGACGTCGGCTCATCCAGCAGCAGCACCTGAGGCTCAAGAATCAGCGCTCTGGCTATCGCCACGCGCTGCCGCTGCCCGCCGGAGAGCTGATGCGGATAGCGCTCGCGAAAGGCGCGGTTGAGGCCAACTTTATCCAGTAGCACATTGATCCGCCGGTCGCGGTCGTTGATACGATGGATCTGCAGCGGCTCTTCGAGGATATCGCCAATGGTGTGACGGGGATGCAGCGATCCGTAGGGGTCCTGAAATACCATCTGCACCTGACGGCAGCGCTCGCGGCTAATTTCATGCCCTAAGGGCTGAGCATCGATGGTCAGTTCCCCCTGCCAGTGGGTAAACAGCCCCGCCAGGCACTTGAGCACCGTCGTTTTACCGGAACCGGACTCTCCTACCAGACCGTAGATCTCGCCGGGCTTAACGTGGAAACTGACGTCATACAGCACCTGGTTACGCTTCTCCCCCTCGCCAAACGCGAGGTTGAGATGTTGAACTTCAATCATTATCCGCTCCTTAATCCGTTAACCAGCTGGCCTGACGCTGCAGCACCGGCAGTATCGGGCGACGATGCTGCATATCCGGCAGCGAGTTAATCAATCCCTGAGTGTAGGGGTGACGGGCGTTATCGAGATCTTTAGCGGCGATGGACTCCACTACCCGTCCGGCGTACATCACCAGCACCCGGTCGCAGAAGCTGCGCACCAGGTTGATATCGTGGCTGATAAAAATCAGCCCCAACCCGCGCGACTGAACCAGGTCATCCAGCAGGCCCAGCACCTGCAGGCGCACCGACACGTCCAGCGCGGAGGTGGGCTCATCGGCAATGATCAGCTCCGGGTCGGTAATCAGCATCATGGCGATCATGATGCGCTGTCCCTGTCCGCCGGATATTTCATGCGGATAAAGCTGATAAACGCGCTCCGGCTGGCGAATACGCACCACCTCCAGCATCTCCAGCGCCCTGGCTTTCGCCTCATCTTTGCGCCCGGGATGATGAGTAAGCCAGGCCTCGGCGATTTGCTTACCCACGCAGACCACCGGATTCAGCGAATATTTCGGATCCTGCATAATCATCGAGATACGTTTGCCGCGTACGCCGCGCATCTGCGCTTCGCTAAGATGCTGCAGATCGAGGTCGGCAAACTGCATCCGGCTGGCGCTGACGCGGGCCTTTTTCGGATGCAGCTGCAGCAGCGCGCGCCCAACGGTGGACTTACCCGAACCGGACTCGCCGACAATGGCCAGCTTCTCATGCCCCAGCTGGAAGGAAACGCCGCGCACGGCGTGGGTCACCGCGCTACCGTTAACAAAGTCGACGCACAAATCGCGCACGTCGAGCAGCGGTGCATTATTCACTACGGGGATCGAGGATGTCACGTAGGCCATCTCCTAAGAAGTTGAACGCTAAGCTATTGATCAAAATCGCCAGCCCCGGAATGGTTACGACCCACCAGCACTCCATCATATAAGTGCGCCCGCTGGAGATCATCGCTCCCCACTCCGGCTCTGGCGGCTGCGCGCCGAGGCCGAGAAAGCCGAGGCCGGCCGCGGTCAGAATGATCCCGGCCATATTCATGGTGATACGGATAATGACCGATGGCAGACACAGCGGCACGATATGGCGCCAGAGGACGCGGGCCGATGAAGCGCCCTGCAGACGCACGGCGGAGATAAAATCGGCCTGGCGCAGAGAGAGCGTTTCGGCGCGCGCCAGACGGGCAATCGGCGGCCAGGCGGTCAGCGTGATGGCGATAACCACGTGCTCCAGCCCCGGTCCTAAAGCGGCGACAAACGCCAGCGCCAGGACCAGACTCGGGAAGGAGATGAAAATATCGGTGACGCGCATCAGCACCATATCGACTTTACCGCCGAAATAGCCGGCGCTGACGCCCAGCAGCAGTCCGAGCGGACCGACGGTCACTGAGACCAGCAGCACGATATAGAGCGTGATGCGGGAGCCGTACACCAGGCGACTAAAGATATCCCGGCCAAACTCATCGGTGCCGAACCAGTGCTGCGCATTCGGCGCGACCAGCGCACTATTCAGGTCCTGTACCAGCGGGTTATAAGGCGCAATCAGCGGCGCGAAAATCGCCACCACCAGCAGCATAAAGATAATTCCTCCGCCGATGGCCGTGAGCGGATTGCGCGCCATTTTGCCGATAAACCCGACGGCCCGCGCCGCCGCGCGTTGCAGCCGCTGACGGCCTTCGCCCGCACCACCCGAAAGCGGCGAATCCAGAGAAACGGTCATGATTTTGTCCTCGGGTCAAAGAATTGATACAGCATGTCGGAGAGCAGGTTGAGCATCACGAAGATCACCCCCACCAGCAGCACGCAGCCCATCACCGCATTCATATCGCCCAGCAGCAAGCTTCCGGTAAGGTAGGAGCCAAACCCCGGCCATGAGAAGACGGTTTCAATCAGCACCGCGCCTTCCAGCAGCGCGCCGTAGGCCAGCGCCACCACCGTCAGCAGTTGCACGAGGATGTTACGAAACGCATGGTTCCAGATAACCTGGCGCTCGGTCAGCCCTTTCACCCGGGCGGTAATAATGAACTCCTGCGACAGCTGGGCCAGCATAAAGCTGCGGGTCATACGGCTGATATAAGCCAGCGAGTGAAAACCCAGCAGCGAGGCGGGAAGAATCAGATGATTAATGGCGTTCCAGAACACCTGGCCGTTGCCGGCCAGCAGCGCATCAACGGTGATCAGCCCGGTGCGGCGCGGCACCACACCATCCAGCCCGAGGTCTACCCTCCCGGCGCCGCCTACCCAGCCAAGCCAGGCATAGAACACCAGCAGCCCCATCATCCCGACCCAAAAGATCGGCGTCGAGTAGCCCGCCAGGCTGATAATGCGTACCACATAATCGGAGACGCTATTGCGCCGCGCCGCCGCCAACACGCCCAGCGGAATACCAAGACCCGCGCCGACAATAATCGCCATCGTTGCCAGCTCCATGGTGGCCGGGAAGACGCGGATAATATCGTCCACCACCGGTTTCCCGGTCAGCAGCGCGTTGCCCAGATCGCCGTGCAACAGGTTGACGAAATAGATGCCAAACTGGGTGGTCAGCGATTTATCAAACCCCAGCTGCTGGTAAACCTGCTGATAGGTACTCTGGTCAGCATCCGGGCCGACAATCGCCAGCACCGGGTCGATGGGCATGACGCGGCCAATGGTAAAGGTCAGCAGCAGCAGGCCGAACAGTGTAATCACCACCTGCAGTAGCCGTTTTGATAAGCGCCGGCCGCGTGAGCCGGGCGCAAGGATTGCGGTACTCATCCTTTCTCTCCTTCGCGGACTTTATAGACGTCACGCAGAAAAGTGGTGGCGGAGGGGTGCGGCTGATACTCCCGTACCTCGTTGCGCACGACGACCGAATCAACCATCTGCGAAAGCGGAATTAAAGCCGGAACCAGCTGGTCGTAGCGTGTCTGGATGGCCTGGTAGTCAGCCACCTGTTTTTGCGGATCGCGTTCCAGCAGGGCCTGGTCAATCATCGTATTCAGTTGCGGGTCGTAAAAACCGGTACGCCAGCCCTGGAAGTTGGTCAGGCGCGCCTTATCGCTGTTATCCGGGTTATAGACCAGCGCGCGCAGGCTGGAGTGCGGATGCGGCTCCATCCCGCTGCCGCCGCGACCTACCAGCAGGTCAAATTTACGCTCGCGCATTGCGCCGTAGATCTGGTTACCAGTGCCGGTGATGATTTTGGCGTTAATCCCCGCCTGCATCAGCGTCGACTGCACGGCGATAGCGATGTTAAGAAATGGCTGATCGGAGAGTACCCGCAGCGTGGTATCAAAGCCGTTGGGATATCCCGCTTCCGCCAGCAGCTTTTTCGCCCGCGCCACATCCAGCCTGTAGCCGGGATCGGGTAGCGTGGACGGCATTCCCGCTTTGATAGGCCGCTGGTGCAGCACGCCGTAGCCCGGCATCAGCGCTTTATTGATACCCTGGTAATCAATCAGATAGCGCACCGCCTCGCGCACTTTCGGATTGGCGAAGTGCGCCTCTTTCATGCTCATCGCCACGTAGTACATGGTGCCGCGCTGCACCGCATCGACGGTCAGCTGCGGGTCGCTGCGCAGGGCGTTGATATCGGAAACCGCCATATTGTTGGCAATATCAAGGTCGCCTTTTTCGATCATCAGGCGCAGAGTTTGCGACTCCTGGAAATGACGCAGTACCACGCGGCTCATTTTCGCCTCGCCGCGCCAGTAGTCAGGGTTGCGCTTCATGCGCAGCACATCTTTCGCCTGCCAGGTTTCGAGGATAAACGGCCCGGAACCGGCTTCATGGGTGGTTAGCCAGCGGTTACCCCAGTCGTTATCCTGCTGATGGCTTTGCACCGTTTTACTGTCCAGCACTCCGAGGTTGCCCAGCGCCGCCAGCGAGTAAATCACCAGCTGCGGATCGTTATCTTTGGGTAATACGATTTGCACCGTGAAGCGGTCCGGCGCGCTGACCTGGCTGTCGATATTTTTCTTACTGAAGCCATAGGATTTCCATACTGAGGCCTGGGCCAGGTTGAGGTGCAGGATGCGCCGCATTGACCACACGACGTCGGCGGCGGTCAGCGGGTTGCCGGAGTGAAACTTAACGTCATCGCGCAGATGAAAGGTCAGGGTTTTGCCGTCGGGGCTGATATCCCAGGATTTCGCCAGCGCGGGCCTGACGGTGGTGAGCTGCTCAGGGTCAAGCTCCACCAGCGAGTCGTAGAGGTTGACCACGATCCCCACCACTTCGTTACCGGTCATCGCCGCCGGGTCAAGGGTGAGCAGGTTATTCATATTCATGCCGATGATCAGCTGGTCGGGCGGCGTTTTCGCCACCGCCTCCCCGCTCCCCATCGACATGGCGAGCGCGAGAATACACGCTCCCAGTAAGGAGGTTTTTTTCATATCTCTGTTTGCCTGTACTGTAGGGTACATGTTGCCGGATGGCGGCATTTTCGGCTTATCCGGTCTACCGGGCCGCAGGCTCGATAAGCGCAGCGCCATCGGGTATTTATTTTTTTAAATCAGTCGTGGCTAACGGTATTGGCTTCGATATACGCAAAATTAATGTCTTCACCGAGACCCGGACGTTGTGACAAATGCACAAATCCCTGGTCATCCATCGGGTCGACAATGCTGTTGAGATAGGCCGCCGGTTCATCGTAGTCGAGGAACGGATGCAGCAGGCCGCGCTCGTACCAGCGGCAGTTGCGGATCGCGCCCACCACCGCCAGGCTTGCCGCTCCGTTGCCGTGGACTTCGCAATCCATGCCGAAAGATTCCGCCAGCGCCGCCACCTTCATGGTCGGTGTAATCCCCCCCACGCCGTTAGCGCCGGCGCGCAGAATGTCGCAGGCCCCGGCTTTCACCCATTCGGCGCGCATGTGGTGCTTGCCGCCGAAGCTCTCCGGCCCGACGATGGGAATCGACAGGTTTTCCGCCAGCCACGCATAGGAAGACATCGAATCCTCCTCCATCGGCTCTTCAAACCAGGCGAAATTGAGTTTTTCCAGCTCTTTGCCGATCCACAGCGCCTCGGCGCGGCTGTACCAGTGATAGCCATCAATCATCAGGTCAATATCCGGCCCTACGGCTTCGCGCACCGCCGCGCAGGCTTTAATATCCATTTTGGGATTGGGCGCAAAAGAGATTGGCGGCATCCAGGTGTGCAGTTTGATGGCCTTGTAGCCGCGGGCGACCAGCTTCTCAGCAAAAGCGGCATACTCTTCCGGGGTCGACAGGCCGCCCGGCAGATCGTCGCCGCACATGGTGCTACCGTAAGCCGGGACAGTGTCGCGATAGCCGCCGAGCAGCTTATAAACCGGCATCTTAAGGCTGCGGCCGATCAGGTCCCACAGCGCTTGTTCAACAAACGACAGCGCGCGCTCCGTTAGCTGATGTGCGCTGCCGCGCTGCCAGTGGTTAAGATCCTGCCAGATACGCTCACGGTTAAACGGGTCCTGTCCCACCAGCACTTTGCGAAAAAAAGTATTCACCACGAACGGGCGCACGACTTCCGGAGGCGCAAACGAAAAGCCCTGCGCCCCATCATCAGCGGTGATGGTCAGCATCGCCATTTTGGCCATGCTTTCAACCCCCGGATGGGAGTGCCCGGCGCTGTCGGAAACCCGACGAGTGGGATATTGGAAAACGGTGACATTCACAGATTCAATTTTCATGCTCGGTCCTTATCACGGCCAAATCCGATCGACATAAGCAGATCGGCAAAGCGGTTTCACATTATTGAAAATACGTTTCAATATATAATCTAAGCACAACTTCGTAGTAGTGCCTCGGACAAACACCGCTAAGCAAGGCCATAAATTTGGGCATTGGCACAGCAAGACGTGACTGTTTTCACAAAAGATGAGCGAAATGTGAGGCAGATCGACCAGGAGAAAAAAGGGCGTGAGCGCAGAGAAGAGATTAACCGACCAGCTACATCCCGGGAATGTCTGCGCCCACAAATGGCTGACTTAAACCGCCGCCGCTGGCTCCGCGCTAAGCGCTTCCAGCAGTTCAGGTAAGGTTTGATAGCGGCCAGCGGCGGCCTGAAAACGCGCGTGCTGGCTATCTTCTGCAATCACTATCGTGGCAATCCCCGCCGACTGGGCCGCGCAAAAGCCGGTAAAGCTATCCTCAATCACCAGACACTGGCTGGCGTTGAGATTGAGCTTCCGCAGCGTCGTCAGGTACACCGCCGGGTGCGGTTTGCCGCGTGGTTCATCATCCGCGCTGGAGATCGCGTCAAAAAAGTGCCAGAGCGAAAGCTTGTTCAGCACAGCGGCAATAACCTGACGAGATGATGACGTGGCGAGCGCAATCTTATAACCCGCTTCGCGAAAATAGCGTAACGCCTCCTGCACCCCGCGCATCGGTTCGCCTTTCGCGGCAATCAGGCGGGTGATGCGCTGCAGGATGGCGTCTTCAAGCCGCTGCGGAGCGAGATCAAGCTGAAAATAGCGGCACCAGGTGCCGGCAATGTCGTCGAGGCGCTTGCCCTTGGTCAGGGTTTCACATTCAGCAACGCTCGCCGTTGCCCCCCACTGCGCGAGGGCGTCAATCTGCGCCTGACGCCACAGCGCCTCGGAATCAATAATCACGCCATCCATGTCAAAAATAACCGCCTGCATACTCATTCGTTCACCTCATTAAGGCTGGCATGAAGCGCATGCCAGCCGCAGTACCTATGAGAATTCAACCTGCTCGCGGGCGGTTGCTTCCTTGTGGGAGAACCCCGGCTGCTCCACGCGGATAAAGGCGCAGAGGAAAAAGGCCACCACGTACAATCCGGTATAGGCGATCACCACCCCGATGGTGCTGAAGAACGGCAGCAGCACCACGGCAATCGCCGGCGCGAGAAAGTTCGACATCCCCGCCGACAGGTTATAGACCGAAATGGCCGCGCCTTTATGCTTCGGCTCCAGCGCCGGGAACACGGCCGCCAGCGGCACGAAGGCGGCGACAAAGATCCCGAGGGCGATGGCGGGGATCAGCGCCATCGCAAAGCTATGGCCAAAGTGCTGAGGAATGTAGTAAAACGCCAGGCTGGAGAGCGCCATCCCGATGCAGCCGAACCAGCGCACCACCTTCATCCAGCCCAGTTTTTCCCCGAGGATCCCCCACAGCACGTTAGAGAAAATGGTGGTGAAGAAGAAGACTGCCCATACCTGGAGCCATTCTGAAGTGCTGAAGCCCAGCTCATCGACAAACATCATCGGCATAATCACCGCAAAGCCGAACAGCGAGAGGGTATTGATAATCCTCACCATGCTCGACAGCAGAATATTGCGGTTGGTATAGAGCAGCGTCGCGGCGCGTCCCAGCTCGGAAAACTTCTCACGGGTGGTGAGATTCTGCATATGCTGCGGCGTTTGAATATGGCGCAGGGAAACCAGGGCAATCACGCCCCCGGTAAGGCAGAAGGCCAGCGCCAGCCACAGGGTGCCCATTTCGCCAATGTGCGGAATGGTAAAGCTCGGAATATAGCTGCCGAAGACCCCGATGCCGATGGAATACACCGCCCAGAACCAGCCGATGGCCGAGCTGGCGTTGTCGCTTTTGACGTTATGGACAATCGCCACGATAAACGAGTAGAGGAACAGCGGATAGGCGAAGCCGCGGATGCCGTAGAAAAGCAGGATCAGCGCATAGTTGGCGTGACCGAGGCCGAAAACGAGGAACAGCACGTGGAATACGCACCACAGCACGAAGCCAATCATCATCGTTTTCAGCGGGGTGATAATTTCCGCCACCACCCCGGAAATCCACGCCGACAGCGCGGCGGCCAGGCCGTAGAGGGTAAAGGCAAAGGAGGCCTCCGCCGGAGAGAAGCCGAGCGCTTTGATATAGTGCGACAGAAAGGCTAATTCAAAACCGTCGCCGGTCATAAATACGGCAATGGCGATGTATCCCCAGAGCAGGTTCAGGGGTAAACCGAGCCACTGTTTATTATTGATAGACATAATGACCTCGTTTTCAGGGTACAGGGTGGCCGCTCCGCGACGTGCAACGAAGCGGCGGTTATGATGAAAATCAGTGCTGTCGATAGTGCAGATCGTTTAAATACAGGGCCTTAAACTGCGCGTAGCGTTGCATCAGGGTGTGGTGGCGAATGGGATCCGCACGCCAGGTCTGCCAGACTTCCGGTTTTTCACACACCGCGGCAATGGGTTTGCCCGCCGCCAGGCAGGCCAGCCGCGCCGCGCCCAGCGCGCCGCCGGTCTCTCCGCCTTTGTGGGTCACCACCGGCATAGCGAGAATATCGGCCAGCAGCTGGGCCCAGAACGGACTGCGGGCGCCCCCGCCCACCAGCGAGCACTGCGCGATCGGCGTCCCGCTCTCTTTCAATGCCTGCAGGCCGTCGTTGATCCCAAAGCTCACCCCCTCCAGCACCGCGTAGCCGAGCTGCGCGCGCAGGCTGGCATGGGTCATGCCCCAGAAGATGCCGCGGGCGTCAGGATCGTTATGCGGGGTTCGTTCCCCGGAGAGATAGGGCAGGAAGAACGGCGCGTTGGCTTTATCCTCCTCGCTTAGCTCGGCAATCTCCGCCAGCAGCGCCACCTCCGTGGTGCCGGTCAGGCGGCAGAACCACTGCAAACAGCTGGCGGCGCTCAGCATGACGCTCATCTGGTGCCACAGGTTCGGCAGCACGTGACAAAACGCATGTACCGCCGACTGCGGCGCCGGACGATAGGCGTCGGTCACCACAAACAGCACCCCGGAGGTGCCGAGCGAAATAAACGCATCTCCCGGCGAGACCGCGCCGACGCCAATGGCGCTGACCGCGTTATCCCCCCCGCCCCCGGCCACCACCACCGAGGCGTTCAGCCCCCAGCGCGCAGCCACCTGCGGGTCAAGGGTGGCGGAAACCTCGCAGCCTTCGACCAGCGTCGGCATTTGGCTACGCGACAGGCCGCACTTGTCCAGCAGAGCGTCGGACCAGTCGCGCTTCGCCACGTCCAGCCACAGCGTCCCGGCGGCGTCCGACATATCGGAGACTTTCTTCCCGGTCATCCGGTAGCGCAGATAATCCTTGGGCAGCAGCACCGTGGCGGTGCGCTGAAAGTGCTGCGGCTCATGACGGCGCACCCACAACAGCTTCGGCGCGGTAAAGCCCGGCATCGCCAGGTTGCCCGCCACCTGATGCAACTCCGGCGCCATCGCCTCCAGCTCGGCGCACTCTGCGGCGCAGCGGGTGTCGTTCCACAGAATGGCCGGACGGATCGCCTGCCCCTCTGCATCCAGCAACACCGCGCCGTGCATCTGCCCGGAGAGGCCAATCGCCTTAATGGCCGGCCAATGCTGCGCGCATTTTTCCCGTAGCGTGGCCATCAGGTACTCCGTCGCCTCCCACCATAGCTCCGGCGCTTGTTCTGACCAGTGCGGATGAGGCCGCTGAATACTCAGCGGCGCGCTATGGCTGGCGATAACCTCATGGTTCTCATCAATGACCAGCGCTTTGACTTCCGATGTGCCGAGATCGATACCCAGATACATAGCCACCTCTTAGTTAATCAGCGTGTAAACGGCGGCGACTTTCTTGCGCATCAGCGCCAGGAAATCCGCGTTGTTGGCGAGATCACCAAACAGGGCTTTATCACGGGCGTAGACAGCCACCGGATCCTGAGCCTCGAACATCTCATGCACCGCCTGCGCATCCAGGATGCCGTCCTGGTACTGATATGGCAGAGTTCCCTTGTGCCACTGCTCCATAAAGACGAAGAACAGCGCCGGCAGCATGGCGGTCGCTTCCGGGCGGACGCCGCGCTGGTAGCACTCCTGCAAGGTTGGCGCGATCATCGCCGGAATTTTCGAGAAGCCGTCGGCGGCGACGCGCTGGTTGGTGTCCTGGATATAGGGGTTGGTAAAGCGCTTAAGCACCACATCCCGGTAGGTCGGCAGATCAATGCCGTTGTCGCCGAGACACGGAATAACGTCCTCCGTAACGTAGCGGTCGGCAATGGCGTAGATAACATCGGTCAGCGTGCTTTCATGAATATACTGCTGGCCGATTAAGGTTCCCGCCCAGGCAATGCAGCTGTGCGACGAGTTCAAAATACGGATTTTCGCCTCTTCATACGGGATGACCGACTCCACCATCTCCACGCCGACTGCCTCCAGATTCGGGCGGACATCGCGGAAGTTGTTCTCCACTACCCACTGGATAAAGGTCTCCCCCATCACCGGCGCTTTGTCATCAATTCCGGTTTGCGCTTTGATGCGGGCCGGCAGATCGGCCGCCGGACGCGGGGTGATGCGGTCCACCATGGTGTTCGGACAGGTGGTATTGGCCGCCATCCAGTCAATCACCGCCTGTTTGCCGGTGAGCTGCAGGAACTCGACCATACCGTCGTGGAAACGCTCGCCGTTATGACGCACGTTATCGCAGTTGAGCAGGGTCAGCGGCCCGGCGTTGTCGGCCATGCGCTTTTCCAGGATCCGCGCGAGGGTGCCGTAAATGGTTTTGCACTCGCCTTGCAGGTCGGCCTGCAGATCGGGGTTGCTGGTTTCCAGCCGATGGCGAGTGTTCAGGTAGTACCCCCCTTCCGTCACGGTAAAGGCGATAACTTTGGTCTGCGGGT
>OFCH01000025.1_pt1 | contig 80497 bp, 61 predicted proteins | sample 1520771 | NCBI WGS metagenome assembly OFCH01 (sample SAMEA2699034, study PRJEB24076) | metagenome | biome: Human gut stool | place: Spain | collected 2012-10-23 | reverse complement strand
ACATGCGGACTCCAATCCGGACGCCCAAGCGTCCAACTTTCCGTCCGCATCCCCTGCCGGCTTCTCCACAGGCGACCTTTCTCCTACGTATATGATGACCGGCGTCATCCAACAGTTGCTCGCCGTCATCGAAAGCACCTATAACATCGAGCTGGATGAGCATTCGGTTAATGTCGGCCGTTTCATCACCCATCTTCGGTATTTGTTCGTGCGTATTCATCAGCATGAGCAGCTCAGCAAGGAGCCGGAGGCAATCATTTCCTCGATTATGAGCTCCTACGCAAAAGCCTCGAAATGCGCGAGACTTATCGCATCCCTTATTGAGCTGCGCCTCGATACCATGCTGACCGAAGACGAGGTTGCCTACCTGACATTGCATGTGGCACGAGTCACGGATCAAACGAATCAGAATCGTTCCTCGGATATTCCCGACCATCCGCGGCTGGCGCATATGAGCCAGTGAATCAGCGAATCGGCTCAAGTGTGCCGGTCATTTCGGCGAAATCCGAGGTGGCGTTCGAAGCGGCGGCCTGCGCGGTCTTTTCCAACGCGGAGGCGTCGGGCACGCGCACGATCAGCGCGCGGTGATCCACCGAGAAACGGATGTGGCGGGTTTCCGGCAGCATGTCGCCGTCCACTTGTGCCTTGGCCGGCTTCTCCAGCGTGATTTCGGCGCTGACGCCCTGCACCTGCTCGATGGTCGAATTCGTGGACAGCGGGTTCTGCTCGGGCTTGCCGATGATCGTCTGGTGCACCACGTCGCCGAACAGGTTGGCCCAGCCGAGGATGCCGCCAGTGGTGTCGATGATTTCGAAGTCCAGCAGGCCGTCGTCATAGGAGGCCGCCGGCATCAGCGAGAACACGGGAATTTGGCCGCAGTTGCCGGCCATCACCGTGCGGAAATCGAGATTCTTGATGGTGTGGGTCGAGCCGTCGGCGCTGGTGACTGTCAGCGTGCCGCGGAACTTCGGCGCGAACAGGTTCTTCACGCCGCCCACGAAGTAGGCGAGCCAGCTGATGTTCGCCTTGAGCTCGGGGTTGGTGTCGTCGATCATGGCCGCATCGAAGCCGATGCCGGCGATGATGAGGAAGGCGTGGCCGTGGTCGTCCTCCGGGTGGTCGAGCAGGGTGAGACGGCCCATGTCCACCAGGCGGGAGCCGTGGGAGGTGGCCACGGTCAGCGCGGCGTCGATATCGTCCACGGGAACGCCCATATTGCGGGCAAACAGGTTGCCGGTGCCGATGGGGATGATGCCCAGCGCATGGCCGGTGCCGGAGACGGCGCTCGCCACCGTGCGCACCGTGCCGTCGCCGCCGACCGCGATCACCACGTCGGCGCCGTCCTCCAGCGCTTCAAGCGCGCAGACTCTGCCGTCCTTGTCAAGCTGGGTGTCGTAGAAGCGGATGCGATTGAGCCCCTTGGCTTCGCAGAACCTCTGGATATGCAGCCGGCGGGCTTCGGCCTGCGGTTTGGACGGATTCACGATGAAGGCGTACTGCACCTCGTCGTCCCGGCGCTTCTCCAGCGTCTGAGCCAGCTTGCGGCGGCGCTGCGCGCGCAGGGCGATGACGGTGACGGCGATGAGCGCCGCCACAATGGCGATTGCGGCGATGATCAGAAACACGGTGAGGGCAGGCTGAGGCATGGCTCCTATTGTTATCGGTGGGGAGGTCGTTTACGGCCATGGTGCGCCGTACGTGAACATTTCCTGCACGCAACAGCCCGTGGGACGCGATCATGGTTCAATCGCGTCTCATCTGACGAAATTGGCCGGGTGGACCCGCCCGCGGGCTTTCCCGGGCTTCCCTGTGATTTCCGCGTTACTCCCGCACATTCGGCCATTGTCGGTGTCTGCTTACGCGGCTAGTCTGGTGCCCATGCTTGATATTCAATTCATCCGTGAACACACCGATATCGTCAAGGAATCCCAGCGCAAGCGCGGCGAGTCCGTGGAACTCGTCGACGAAGTGCTCTCCTCCGACACCGCACGTCGTGAAGCGCTGAAGGCCTTCGAAGAGGCTCGTGCCCAGCAGAAGGAAATCGGCAAGAAGGTCGCCTCCGTCCCGGCGGACGAGAAGGCCAAGCTCATCGCCGAGACCAAGGAACTGTCCCAGACGGTCGCCGAATACAAGGCCAAGGCCGATTCCGCCGCCGAGGAATACACCACCGCCATGTGGAGGCTCTCCAACATCGTGGAGCCCGAAGCTCCCGAAGGCGGTGAGGACGACTACGTGGTCGTCAAGAAGGTCGGCCAGATCCGTGACTTCGCGGCCGAAGGCTTCGAGCCCAAGGACCACCTGACCCTCGGCGCCGGCGTGGCCGGCATCGACATGCGCCGTGGCGTCAAGGTTGGCGGCTCCCGCTTCTACTTCCTGCGTGGCCAGGTGGCCCGTATGCAGATCGCCATGCTCACCATGGCCGTGGATCAGGCCGAGGAGCACGGCTTCACGCTGGCCATCACCCCGACGCTGGTGCGCCCCGAGGTCATGCGCGGCACCGGCTTCCTGAACTCCCACGCCGACGAGATCTACCGTCTGCGCGAGCCCGATGACCAGTACCTGGTCGGCACCTCCGAAGTGGCGCTCGCCGGCATGCACGAGAACGAGATCCTCGACCTCGGCAACGGCCCGCTGCGCTACTGCGGTTGGTCCTCCTGCTACCGCCGCGAGGCCGGCGCCGCAGGCAAGGACACCTCCGGCATCATCCGCGTCCACCAGTTCGACAAGGTGGAGATGTTCGTCTACGCCAAGCAGGAGGACTCCTACAAGGAGCACGAGCACCTGCTGGCCATGGAGCAGGAGATGCTCGCCAAGGTCGAGGTGCCCTACCGCATCATCGACACCGCAGCCGGCGACCTCGGCTCCTCCGCCGCCCGCAAGTTCGACTGCGAGGCTTGGGTCCCGACCCAGGGCCGCTACCGCGAGCTCACCTCCACCTCGAACTGCACCGAGTACCAGGCTCGCCGTCTGAACATCCGCGAGCGTATGGAAGACGGCGGCACCCGCCCGGTCTCCACCCTGAACGGCACGCTGGCCACCACCCGTTGGCTGGTCGCCATCATGGAGAACCACCAGCAGAAGGACGGCTCCATCGAGATCCCGAAGGCCATGCGCGCCTACATGGGCGGCAAGGAAGTCATCGAGCCCACCAAGTGGGAAGCCTGATTTTCCTTTTGCTCTAGCTCCCCTCTCTGAGGGGAGCTGTCAGCGTAGCTGACTGTGGGGAGTTGTCGTCGAAAACTACAAAGGGGAGCCTAATCCCTCCCTCCTGTATAATGAACACTTGCGCGTATGAACGTGCATCGGGACAGGTGTCTGAGCGGCCTAAAGAGACGGTCTTGAAAACCGTTGAGGGGCAACCCTCCGCGAGTTCGAATCTCGCCCTGTCCGCGAACCGAGGCCTGGGCAACATGCCCAGGCCCTTTTTCTTTTTCTGGAACCTGTCTTCTTGATTGCCACCGGGGTGCTGATATATTGGTTTGTGATGCCGTAACATGCGGTGTCCCCGTTGATATGACGGGCCAATCGGCGTGAGCCGATAAGAGAAGGCCCGACGTTTGCAGCATCGGGCCTTTGCGTTGATTACCGGCTTGCGCCTTTAATCAACAAGGTTGCAAGATGAATCATATCACGATGCACGGTAGTCTGACCGTGAGTTAATGAAATGAACAAACCCGCACAGTCGAGCGTCGAACCGGTTTAATGTCACTCACCTCAACGGGACGCGCGGTAATTGTTAGTTGGGTTGACAATAAAAGAGCAAAGGCCTAAATTAGCAATCAGTCATCACACTGAGGTGATGATTCCATTACGAAGGAGTAGAGATATGGTATCGCATAATAAGCGCATCGTGGCTGCTTTTGCTGCGGTAGCAGCAATGGGAATGGGCTTGGCCGGTTGCGGCGGCAGCGACACTGCTGGCGACACGAAGTCCGGCAGCGATGGCGGTGTGGTCAACATCACCTACATGCATCGTCTGCCTGATTCCAAAGGCATGACCTTGGTCAATGACATCGTGGCCAAGTGGAATAAAGAGCATCCGAACATTCAGGTCAAGGCCACCAAGTTCGATGGCAATGCCTCCGAAATGATCAAGAAGCTCGAGACCGACGTCAAGGCTGGCAATGCGCCGGATTTGGCTCAGGTCGGTTACGCCGAGGTTCCTGAGGTCTTCACCAAGGGCCTTCTGCAGGATGTCACCGATGAGGCCGCCAAGTACAAGGACGATTTCGCTTCCGCCCCGTTCGCACTGATGCAGGTGGACGGCAAGACCTACGGTCTGCCGCAGGACACCGGCCCGCTGGCTTACTTCTACAACGCCGCTGAATTTGAGAAGCTCGGCATCACCGTGCCGAAGACCGCTGACGAGCTCATCGAGACCGCCAAGAAGACCGCTGCCCAGGGCAAGTACATCATGACCTTCCAGCCTGATGAGGCCATGATGATGATGTCCGGCCAGGCCGGCGCTTCCGGTCCGTGGTACAAGGTCGACGGCAACTCCTGGGTTGTCAACACCCAGACTAAGGGCTCCAAGGCCGTGGCCGATGTCTACCAGCAGCTGATCGACAACAAGGCCGCCCTCACCAACCCGCGTTGGGATGCATCGTTTGATAACTCCATCCAGTCCGGTCAGCTGATCGGCACCGTGGCCGCCGCTTGGGAAGCCCCGCTGTTCATCGATTCCGCCGGTGGCACTGGTGCTGGTGAGTGGAAGGTCACCCAGCTCGGTGACTGGTTCGGCAATGGCACCAAGACCGGCTCCGATGGTGGTTCCGGTGTGGCCGTGCTCAAGGGTTCCAAGCACCCGGCCGAAGCCATGGAGTTCCTTGACTGGTTCAACACCCAGGTTGATGACCTTGTCTCCCAGGGCCTCGTCGTGGCCGCCACCACCGCGGATGCCAAGACCCCGCAGAAGTGGTCCGACTACTTCAGCGGACAGGATGTCATGGCTGAGTTCAAGACCGCGAACGACAACATGGGTGACTTCACCTACATGCCTGGCTTCTCCGCAGTCGGCGCTGCAATGAAACAGACCGCCGCCAAGGCTGCCGATGGTTCTGCCAAGGTTTCGGATGTGTTCGACACCGCTCAGAAGACCTCGGTGGATACGCTGAAGAACCTCGGTCTGTCCGTCAAGGAGTGACCTCACTAGGTCTTGTCAACGGGCCGGCTTGAAATAGCCGGCCATCCAAGACCTCCGATGCCTCGCATCACCATAGCGAAAGGCCGGGGCACATACTCCGGCCTTTCGCATTGTTTGAGGGTATTGCTGCAAGGGCGCTGTGGCCCTTGTCATTTGTTGTACTGTTCTTTGCAAAGACAGGTTTTGTATTATGACTGCATCCACTACTCATGCGAAGGGCAAAGCACCTAGGCGTGCCGCAGCCAAGCCGAAGCGGTCCGGCGCTCAGAAGCGCGAGAACCGCACCGGCTGGGCATTCATGGCACCGTTCGCCGTCCTGTTCGCTTTCGTGTTCATCCTGCCCATCATCTGGGCCATCTATTCCAGCTTCTTCCGTCAGGTCACCGAGGGCGGTGGCGCATACGGCGGTGGCGAGCTGGTCAATAAATTCGTAGGATTCCAGAACTTCCAGTATGTTATTACTTCCGGCAACTTCTGGTCCGGCGTAGGCAGGGTGCTGGTCTACACCCTGATTCAGGTGCCGATCATGATCATCGCCGCACTGGCGTTGGCCATCGTCATCGACTCGTTCGTGGTCAAGCATGTCACCGGTTTCCGTCTGGGCTACTTCCTGCCCTACGCCATCCCCGGCGTCGTGGCATCGATTATCTGGGTCTACCTGTACAACGGCCAAATCTCGCCGATTGTCAAGGGGCTCGCCGCCATCGGCATCAACGTGGACTTCTTCTCCAGCAATATCGTGCTCGGCTCGATGGCCAACATCACCACATGGACCTTCACCGGCTACAACATGCTGATCTTCCTCGCTGCTTTACAGGCCATCCCGCATGACCTGTACGAGGCCGCGCGTATCGACGGCGCCAATGGTTGGCAGATCGCCACGAAGATCAAGCTGCCGAACGTGCGCGGTGCAGCTCTGCTGGCTATGCTGCTTTCCATCGTCGGCACCATCCAGCTGTTCAACGAACCGCAGATCATGTCCACTGCCGACCCGGGTATTTCCAAGGCATATACCCCGATGATGATGGCCATGAACACTTCGCAAGGCACCATTACCCCGTCTGGCGACGGCCCGGCATCCGCCATCGCCATCGTGATGGCTCTGATTGCAGGTGTGCTCGCTGTGCTGTACACCCTGGCCGAAAGGAAGGTGAACGAGTGATGAGCTCCGCAACCGCTGAAGAACGCGCCCGCAGGAAGGCCGAGCGCAAACTCGAAAAGCAGCGTCAGGCCGCGCAGTACGACCTACCCCGCTCCATGCGGCCGTCCGTGGCCACGAAAACCATCACCATCATCGTGTTGGTGCTCGTGCTGATTTACTTCCTGTTCCCGATCTACTGGGCCATCATCGCGTCCACCAAGACGCCCGCCCAGATGACCGGCAGCAACGGCATGTGGTTCGCCGTGCCGCTCGACCAGCTGCCCGACGCCATCGCCACCAACTATTCGAAGCTGCTCGGCTGGACCCGAGGCAACTTCTGGCGTTGGGTGCTGAACTCCCTGATCTACTCGGGTGTTTCCGCACTGGTCGGCACCATCGTGTCCGTGATGGCCGGCTATGCCACCGCAAAATTCAACTTCCGCGGCAAGAACGCGGCCATCGGCATCATTATGGCCTGCATGCTCATGCCATCCGCCCTGCTGACCATCCCGATGTACTCGATCTTCCACACGCTGCACCTGACCAACACGATGCTCTCGATCATCATCCCGTGCTGCGTTTCGCCGTTCGGCTTCTTCCTGGGCCGTACGTACGCGCAAAGCTCGGTGCCTGATGAGTTGCTCGAGGCGGCCCGCATCGACGGTGCGAGCGAGGCGAGGATTTTCTTCACTATTGTGCTGAGGCTTCTGGCCCCGGCCATGGTGACGATCTTCCTGTTCCTGTTCGTGGCCACGTGGAACAACTTCCTGCTGCCGTTGATGATGGTGTCTTCCGACACCTTGAAGCCCGTGACCCTCGGCCTGTACGGCATGGTCTCGCTGGCCACGTTCACCGATCGTGGCGCCCTGATGATGGGTGCGCTGCTCGGTGTGCTGCCCGTGATCGTGCTCTTCCTCGGCCTCCAGCGCTACTGGCAGTCCGGCCTCGCCGCCGGTGCCGTCAAGGGCTAACCAATCCGCTGCCCGGTATGTCGTGTCACTCCTTCCGGTGCCGGGCAACGTCCCCCTACCCTCATTACCAGTGACACGATTCCAATCGTCCGGCGTCACCGTAAACGTCAAGGATCTACGCAGTCAGGGTCCCAGGGCCCGCGATAACGCCGGTCATTTTGTATGCGACGAATTCGTCGCCCTGTAGTTTTTGATGATCAACCTCACAAAGGAGCACTCATGACCAACACCGGCCGCTTCACGCTGCCCAGTGAAGAGAATTTCGCCGAAAAGACCAAGGAACTCGCCGAATTGTGGGGTGCGGACGCCATCCGCAACTCCGACGGCACGCATCTGGACGAGGCAGTGCTCGCTCTCGGCAAGAAGATCTACAGCGCCTACTTCCCGACCCGCGCCCACAACGAGTGGATCACCCTGCACATGGACGAGACCCCGCAGGTCTACCTGCTGACCGCCCGTATCCTGGCCGAGTCCAACGCGGTGGATGTGCCGCTGATGGACGGCTTCTTCGAGGAACAGCTCAAGCCTAACCGCGACGCCGACCCGCACAAGTACTGGGAAGTCGTGGACCGCACCACGGGTGAGGTCGTGGACCCGTCCGGCTGGACGCTCGACCCAGGCGAGGACACCGTGCACGTGACCGTGGCCGTGCCGATGCACGAATACACGGTGAGCTTCCTGGCCTACATCATCTGGGACCCGGTCGAGATGTACAACCATCTGACCAACGACTGGGGCGACAAGGAACACGAGATCCCGTTCGACATCTACCATCCGGCCACCCGCAAGTTCGTGTTCGACACGTTCGAGCAGTGGCTTAAGGACAGCCCGCAGACCGATGTGGTGCGATTCACCACGTTCTTCTACCAGTTCACGCTCCTGTTCGACCAGAAGCGCCGCGAGAAGGTCGTCGATTGGTTCGGCTGCGCCTGCACCGTAAGCCCGCGTGCGCTGGATGATTTCGAAGCCAAGTACGGCTACCGCCTGCGTCCGGAGGACTTCGTGGACGGCGGCGCCTACAACTCCGCCTGGCGTGTGCCCAGAAAGGCCCAGCGCGACTGGATCGACTTCCTTTCAGGCTTCGTACGTAAGAACGTCAAGCAGCTCGCCGACATGTCCCACGCCGCCGGCAAAGAGGCGATGATGTTCCTCGGCGACCAGTGGATCGGCACCGAACCGTACAAGGATGGATTCGACGAGCTTGGCCTGGACGCCGTGGTCGGATCCATCGGCGACGGCACCACCACCCGCATGATCGCCGATATTCCGGGTGTCAGGTACACCGAAGGCCGCTTCCTGCCGTACTTCTTCCCCGACACGTTCTACGAGGGCAACGATCCGAGCATCGAAGGCCTCGACAACTGGCGCAAGGCCCGCCGCGCGATCCTGCGCTCGCCGATCGGCCGCATGGGCTACGGCGGCTACCTCTCCCTGGCCGCCAAGTTCCCGAAGTTCGTGGACACGGTGACCCATATCGCCAACGAATTCCGCGACATCCATGACCGCACCGGTGGGGTGGCCGCCGAAGGTGAGCTCAACGTGGCGATTCTGAATTCCTGGGGCAAGATGCGCTCCTGGATGGCGTTCACCGTGGCGCACGCCCTGCCCAACAAGCAGACCTATTCCTACTACGGCATCCTAGAATCCCTGTCCGGCATGCGCGTGAACGTGCGGTTCATCAGCTTCGACGACGTACTCGCGCATGGCATCGATAGCGATATCGACGTAATCATCAACGGAGGCCCGGTCGACACCGCATTCACCGGCGGCGACGTGTGGACCAACCCGAAGCTCGTGGAAACCGTGCGCGCCTGGGTGCGTGGCGGCGGCGCGTTCGTGGGCGTGGGCGAGCCGAGTTCGGCGCCGCGTTTCCAGTCGGGTCGTTTCTTCCAATTGGCCGATGTGCTTGGCGTGGACGAGGAACGCTATCAGACCCTCTCCGTGGACAAGTACTTCCCGCCGGTGGTGCCGGACCACTTCATCACCGCCGATGTGCCGGTCGACCCGGCGGCCCGTGAGGCATGGGAGCAGGCCGGTTACCGCACCCCGCTCAGCGGCTGCGGCGGCGGCCAGTCCATCAAGCCGTTGGGAGGCATCGATTTCGGCGAACCCGTGCTCAACACGTACCCGGTCAACGAGAACGTGACCCTGCTGCGTGCGGACGGCGGTCAGGTGCAGCTCGCGGCCAACGACTACGGCAAGGGCCGCGGCGTGTACATCTCCGGACTGCCTTATTCGGCGGCCAACGCCCGACTGCTGGAACGCGTGCTGTTCTACGCCTCCCACAACGAAGACAAGTATGCGGCCTGGAGCTCGTCCAACCCGGAGTGCGAGGTGGCGCACTTCCCCGAGCAGGGCCTGTATTGCGTGATCAACAACACCGATCAGCCGCAGAAGACCACGGTGACTTTGGCCGATGGCACCACCGAGGACTTCGACCTGCCTGACAGCGGTATCGCCTGGCGTGAAGCCTGATTGGCTTGGTGACGAACGGAACCATCATGAACAACACCAATGAAGCCCTGTTCGACGTCGCTTCGCACTTCGCGCTGGAAGGCACCGTCGACAGCATCGAACCATACGGAGACGGCCATATCAACACCACCTATCTGGTGACCACGGACGGCCCCCGCTACATCCTCCAACGGATGAACACCGGCATCTTCCCCGATACGGTGAATCTGATGCGCAATGTCGAGCTGGTCACCTCCACTCTCAAGGCTCAGGGCAAAGAGACGCTGGACATCGTGCGCACCACCTCCGGCGACACCTGGGCCGAGATCGACGGCGGCGCATGGCGCGTCTACAAGTTCATCGAACACACCATGTCATACAACCTCGTGCCGAACCCGGACGTGTTCCGCGAAGCCGGCAGGGCGTTCGGTGATTTCCAGAACTTCCTGTCCGGGTTCGACGCCAACCAGCTGACCGAGACCATCGCCCACTTCCACGACACCCCGCACCGCTTCGAGGACTTCAAGAAGGCGCTCGCCGCGGACGAGCTCGGGCGTGCCGCCGGGTGCGGCCCGGAGATCGAGTTCTATCTGAGTCACGCCGACCAGTACGCCGTCGTGATGGATGGGCTCAGGGATGGTTCGATCCCGCTGCGCGTGACCCACAACGACACCAAACTCAACAACATCCTCATGGATGCCACCACCGGCAAGGCCCGTGCGATCATCGATCTAGACACCATCATGCCGGGGTCCATGCTCTTCGACTTCGGCGATTCCATCCGTTTCGGCGCGTCCACGGCCTTGGAGGATGAGCGGGATCTGGACAAGGTGCATTTCAGCACCGAGCTGTTCCGCGCCTACACGGAAGGCTTCGTGGGCGAACTACGCGACAGCATCACCGCGCGCGAGGCCGAACTGCTGCCGTTCAGCGGCAACCTGCTCACCATGGAATGCGGCATGCGCTTTCTCGCCGACTACCTGGAAGGCGACGTCTACTTCGCCACCAAGTACCCCGAGCATAACCTGGTGCGCTCCCGCACCCAGATCAAGCTCGTGAGGGAGATGGAGCAGCGAGCCGATGAGACCCGCGCCATCGTGGCCGACGTCATGGAGACGACCAAGTGAGCTCCCGGCAGATGCATCATGTCCGAGCCCGCGTTGCGGAGGGAGTGCGATGAACGATCGGTTGACCACGGTGTACGCAAGCATCGACGCGCTGATCGACTATGCGCTCGCCCACCTTGACCTCGATCCCCGCAACGCGGACTGGGCGCGGAATCGGATTTTCGCCCTGTTCGATCTGGATTCCTATCCCGGTGCCGAAGCGACCTCGTGTCGTCCGTGCCGCGGTGAGGAGGACCGTTGCGCACAGGGGCCCGAGGGGTCTGTCGGTCGCGCCCGCATCGTTCCCGACGCCTTGCTCTCCGCTTTTCGCGCCGCAGCGGTGGATTGCGGCTTGTTTGAAGCGCAGGAGGGCCCGATGTACGCCGACATCGTCATGGGGCTGCTCTCCGCCAACCCCGCCGATCTCGACGACCGGTTCCTGCTTGTCGAGCATCGGGACGGCGGCATGGCCGCGATGCAATGGTTCTACGACTACTGCGTGGCCAACAACTATGTCAAGCGCGCCCAGCTCGACCGGAACCCGCGCTTCGACTCGCACGGGCTGACGGTTACCATCAACCTCGCTAAACCCGAATTCAAGAACATGAAGAAGGCGGCGGCGGGCAACGCCGTGGCCGGCGGGTATCCGAAATGCACGATCTGCCATGAGAACGAGGGTTTTGCGGGACGTGACAAGCGCACCCTGCGCACCCTGCCGGTCACGCTCGGCGGCGAGTCATGGTTCTGGCAGTTCTCGCCCTACGGCTACTTCGATCAGCACGGCATCTGCGTGAACACCGACCACACGCCGATGCATGTGGACCGCGATACCTTCGGCCACCTGCTCGACTTCGTGGACCGCTTCCCCGGATACTTCCTCGGATGCAACGCCGCGCTGCCTCGCATCGGCGGCTCGGTGCTCGCCCATGACCACTACCAGGGTGGCGGCGAACTGCTGCCGATGCACAAGGCCGCCACCTGGTCCGCCTTCACGCTCGCCGACTATCCGGACGCCGTGGTTGAAATCCTTGACTGGCCCGGCACCGCCGTGCGCGTGGTGTCGAAAAACCGCCAGAGCATCATCGATGTATCCGACATCATCCGCGAGGCATGGGTCGGCTATGACGACGCGGCGAACGGCATCGCCAGCCATGACGCGGACGGCAACCGCCAATCCGCCCTCTCGCCCAGCGCAATCATCACCAAACGCGGCTATGAGATGAGTCTCATCTTCCGCAACAATGCGATCAGCGACGAGTATCCGGAAGGTATCTTCCATGCACACCCCGAATACTGGCCGGTCAAGCAGGAACCAATCGGACTGATCGAGGCTCAAGGCCTGTTCATCCTGCCCGGACGGCTCGTCGACCAGCTCGGCATCGTCGAGGAGGCGCTCGCCGAAGGCCGCGACCTGCCCGATGAAGTCAGCGAATTCAGTCTCGAATGGGGCGAACTCGCTGAAACATTGGCCGGAAACCGCGACCGCGAGGCCATTCGCCAAGCCATACACGACGAGCTCGGCAGCGTCTGCTACCGCATCCTCGGCAACACGGCCGTCTTCAAGCAGAAAGCCACCACGCAAACATTCCTCGAAAGCCTTGGTTTTGCCGCTAGGTGAAACAGGTCAAGTGAAGTAAGCTCAATACTGAAGGCAAACCGAAGGCAAGTCCTTCCAAAGGAGGAAACATGACCACTGTCCTGGTTACGGGCGGCGCCGGATTCATCGCCACCCACACCGATATCGAGCTGCTCAACAAGGGCTACGATGTGATTTCCGTAGACAACTACGGCAATTCGTCTCCCGTCGCGCTTGAGCGAGTCGAGCAAATCACCGGCAAGCCGGTCAAGCGTTATGATGGCGACGTGCGCGACGAGGCGCTCATGGAGCGTGTCTTCACCGAGAACGACATCGACTGGGTCATTCATTTCGCCGGACTCAAGGCCGTGGGCGAGTCCGTGGCCAAGCCGATCGAATACTACGACAACAACCTGTACTCCACGCTCGTGCTGCTGAAGACGATGAGGAAGCACGGCGTCAAGAAGATCATCTTCTCCTCCTCCGCCACCGTGTACGGTTCGCCGAAGGAACTGCCGATCACCGAGGAGACGCCGACCGGCGGCACCACCAACCCGTACGGCACCTCCAAGCTGTTCCAGGAGCAGATTCTGCGCGATGTGCATGTGGCCGACCCCTCCTGGACCATCGTGCTGTTGCGTTACTTCAACCCCGTCGGCGCGCATGAATCCGGTTTGCTGGGCGAGGACCCGAAGGGCATTCCGGCGAATCTCACCCCGTACGTGGCCAAGGTCGCGGTCGGCGAGCTCAAGGAAGTCCAGGTCTATGGCGACGACTACGACACGCCCGACGGCACTGGTGTGCGTGACTACATCCACGTGGTCGACCTGGCCAAGGGCCATGTGGCCGTCATCGACCACATCGACAAGGAAGGCGTGTTCGTCTACAACCTGGGTACCGGCCACGGCTACTCCGTGCTTGAGGTCATCAAGGCCTACGAGAAGGCCGCCGGCCATCCGATTTCGTACACGATCAAGCCGCGTCGCCCCGGTGACATCGCCGCCTGCTACGCCGACGCTTCCAAGGCAGAGAAGGAGCTTGGCTGGAAGGCCGAGCTGACCATCGACGACATGGCCTCCTCCTCCCTCAACTGGCAGACCAAGAACCCCAACGGTTTCCGCGACGCGGAGTGATATGAGCAGATGAGCTCCCTCTGATGAGGGAGCTCATCTGTCGTTTATCACACAATGCGCCTATCGGCGGCCCAGCGGGTGAGCTCGGTGCGATTCGAAAGCTGAAGCTTTCGCAGCACCGAGCTCACGTGCGTTTCGACCGTCTTGATCGAAATGAACAGTTCGGCCGCCACCTCTTTATACGTGTAACCACGCGCGATCAGCCGCATGACCTCCTGCTCGCGGGCGGACAGCCGGTCCAGCTCCTCATCATGAGCCCGTGCCGCACCATCAGCGCCGCCATCAGACCCCGCCGCCGGCACACCCTGGAAGGCCGAAAGCACAAAACCGGCCAGTTTTGGCGAGAACACGGCATAGCCCTCATGCACCTGCTTGATGGATGAAATCAAATCAGCGCCGGTAATCGTCTTGGTCACATAGCCCTGGGCGCCGGCACGAATCACCGCCCCCACATCCTGCGGCGCATCCGAAACCGACAACGCCAGAAACACGGTAGTAGGGGAGTAGGAGCGCGATTTGGCGAGGATCTCGGCACCGCCGCCACCTTCACCGCCGGGCACATGCACATCCAGCAACACCACTTGCGGCTTGGTCTGTGCGATCATCGCCACCGAACCGGGCACGTCCGCCGCTTGGCCGACGATATCGAAGGAATCGCGCAATGTGGCGATTACGCCCGCACGGAACATCTCATGGTCATCGACCACGGCCACACGAATCTTGGCTGTCTCGTTCTCGCTCATCGATGTTCTCCCTGCGCCGCTTTCAGCGCGATCGGCATATGCATTCTGACCTCGGTGCCCCAGCCGGCTCTGGACACTATCTCCACTGTACCGCCGCGCCGTTTGATGCGGCCGATAATCGATTCGCGGATGCCCAGCCGGTCGGGCGGAATGGCGTCCATATCGAAGCCTTCGCCATGGTCGCGCACGAACACTTCAACCATCGTGTCGCTGGCCTCGCAATACAAAGACACCGGCTCGCCGCCATGCGTGACCGCATTGACCAACGCCTGACGGGTGGCGTCCAGCAGCGCATCGGTCTGGGCGCTCGGCCGCGCGTCGCCCACGGTGACCACCTCAATCGGCTTGCCGTGCTCGTCCTCCACTTCGGCGGCGATCTGCTTCAATCCGGCTCCCACCGAACGATCCGATGTGGAACGTTCCTGATACAGCCATTCGCGCAGCTCGCGCTCTTGGCTACGCGCCAGGGCGAATACGGTGGTCGATTCCTCGGAGTGCAGCTGAATCAGCGCCAACGTTTGCAGCACGCCATCATGCAGATGGGCGGTCATGTCCGCGCGCTCCTCTTCGCGCTCCTTCAATGCCTGCTCGTGGGTGAGTCGTTGCAGCATCGCGTTCGCCCACGGCATCACTGCCACCACGATACCGACGATCATCATGAATCCGCTGGCAACAATGCGTCGAGGAGAGGCGCCCCACCCAGGAATGCTGACATTATGCACATACAATGCCCATCCCATGAAAATCAGTGCGATGCCGCCCAACATAGACAACAGCTGCGTGCCTCGCGGACTAAGATTCATCCATGCCAGTGCGATGCCGCCCAACCCTACCAGCAGCGGAAGCACAATCTGGACATCCGCACCGGTGCTGGTGAGCAGCAGTCCGGTGGCCATCAACGCGAAACCGGCCAATGCCACGACGGCCGGTTTCGGAGCACGTTGGATGGCCTCGGACAATGATTCCGGTGCGGCAGCCGATTCGTCGTCATGGGCGGCAAGTGACTGATTGCCTCGCGCAAGCGGCGCCTGATCAACGGGCACTGTGCGAGCTGCAGCCGTCACCGGGTCTCCGGCGGGCATGAACACCCACAGGAATACATAAGCGATGATGCCTGCGCCGTAGAGGAAGGTCAGTGCGATGAACGCAATCCGAATCCATGCCACGCCGATGCCCAAGTGCAGGGCGATGCCCTTGCACACACCGGTGAGCCAACGGCCCTGCCGGGGGCGCATCAACGGCATGCGCGCAGGCAGCAATGGTTCGGGAGATGACGTCATACTCCTATTGTGCCGCGCTCAGGGCGTTGCGACCGGGGTTTTACCCGGTGTTCAGGGAACAATCAGGGTGTTCCCCGAGCGTTGTGGCAGTGGTCGGGCGGTGTAATGGAATCATGAGCAATCCAAACGCGAATCCGTATCAGCCACAGCCGCAGCCTGGTCCGCAAAAAAACAAGACATCGCGACGCTTCTTCACTTGGGTGCGATCCAGTGGACTGGTTCGCGGCGACGACCGGTGGATCGGCGGCGTATGCAGCGGCATCGCTTTACGGCTTGGCTGGAGCCCCACACTAGTACGTGCGTTGGTGATTGTATGTACATTGTTCTTCGGTTTTGGCGCAGCTCTGTACGCACTCGGCTGGTTTCTGATGCCGGATGTACGCGATGGGCACATCTTGGCCGAGGACCTCATTGCCGGCCAATGGGACTGGAATTGTCTTGGATGCTTCCTGTTCCTCGCCGTGGCAATCGTGATTCCAGGTGCGGGGTGGGTTTGTATTGCGCTCGCCGCCTTAGCGCTTTGGTTGTTAGCCAAGAGCGGCATTCGCCAGCAGGAAGGGTACGGATTCAGGGCATCTGCGACGCGACCGGTTTCACAGCCTGTGTCATATCCAGCTCCACAGCCTGTCTCATATCCAGCCGCGCAACCGGTCCCTCAATCTCCTTTGTATTCAGCTCCGCAACCTGTTTCACAACCTGTTTCACGAACCGAGACTAGTGTTTCACAGCCTTTCTATCAGTCGGTGACCGGCGCGGTGCCCGGCGCGGTGCCCGGCGTGATGCCCAGCACAGTACCCAACGGGCCGTTTGCCCACGACCGTATGAATGCGACGGCCTATGCCCCCACCGAGTCCAAGCGCCGCAAGCCGGCGGGCCCAATCGTGGTCTTGAGCATACTGGGCCTTACCTTCCTCTCCTTTGCCGGTCTGATGGGACTGATTTGGGTAAACGACATGGGCATTATCGGCATTATGCGTCTGAGCACCATCTGGATTGCCGCAGTATGCATAGTGATGGGGCTGGTGGTCATCATTCTCGGATTCAAAGGACGGCGTACCGGTGGTCTGATTCCTCTCGGACTGGTTGCCGGTGGATGCGCGCTCTGCATGACCATCGTTTCAGGCACGTCTGGCGTGTACTACCGTGATTTTGGTGCCAGCGGCATCAATACTGTTGTTTCACTGAGCCAATCTGTCAGTGCGAGAAACAGCGATGGCATGAACGATGTGCAAAAGGATGGCATCTTCGTTGCCGATGCCAGCGATGCCACGTTCGAAACATTGCAGCAAGGTGTGGCGTTCAGCGGTGAAAACTACAACACCGATCAGGCGATCATTGATTGGTCCGATTGGGGCAAGATACATGGGCCGCACACGGTGAAGATGCTGGATGGCAAAACTTCCATCAGTAATTGCCCGGTCGGTACCATCACCATAGCCGCAACACAGGCGCAAGTGCATATCGTTCTGCCGGATTCCTGCACTTACGCCTTCGGCACCGCCGACTCCTACTCCACTTCGAGTGGCGTTGGCGGCAAATACGAGATGGTATACAACAACTACATGGGTCTAAGCTTTGGTTTCTTCGAAGCTGAAAGCGCCACCAATCCCATGAATGGGCCTGATTACGAATGGTTGGATAAGGGATCCGCCATGCCGGACAACGGCCCAGAATTAAAAATCAATATTCCCTATGCGGTGGAAGCACGTGTCAACGTGGTGTACGCCTCCGGTTGGAAAGGCTCCACGTTCCAGCCGCTTGCCGATATATACGACGGCAACAGTACAAGCAAGAACACAACCGAACAATCGGAATGATCAAGCCGTTACAACCAGGAGATGGAATCATGACTGATGAAACCAAGGAATTCGCCTCCATCGAGGATGCGACACCGACCACGGCCATACCTTCCGAAACCGACGCGACCACCGCGACAACAACCATGGTGACCGTCGATGACCGAACCGATACCACGGTGCTGCCATCCGCAGCTGATGATGACGAAACGGCTGTGCTGCCCGTCACCGACAATCATGCGGATGCGTCGGTCTCGGATGTGGATACGCAGGTGACAACTGCCTCTCCATCGCCCATCGAACCATCCACAGATCGGATTGCCCTGGAAGCAGTTGCCGATGCCGTGGAGGGGGATGGTGGGCCGATTCCATCTGCCGATGATGTACCGATGTACGCAGCATCTTCAGCGCAACCTTCCTATGAGCAGTCTCAGACCGCCGGCAAACCATGCCAGCCTGGGGGGAGCGCCAAGAACGTCCAGAATGCTAAGGATGTCAAGAGTGCCAAGAACATCCAGAAACAGAGCATCAGCGCGCCTACTGTGGTATTCGGACTATTAGGCGTGATTATCGGCGTGATCGCGCTGGTTTTCGGGTACATATCTCCGGATCGGATGATTTCGCTGTTCTCGCCGAATCCGCAATTGCTGACGGCTATTATCTGCGCCGTAGTGGGACTTATTCTGGTGATAGTGGCCGTTGTATGGGCCATAGTCGGTGCCGTCAAGAAGAGAAAATAACGTTACAACCATTGCATTACGGTCCCAGTAGAATCACATTATGACGGGAGCCGACCGTTCTATGCTGATGGGGGAGGCATAGTAACTATGAAGCGGATTTCGGCGCGGCGGGTAGTGAGCGTCATCGCCACCGCGATGGCGATGACGCTGGTATTCGCCACACTTGGCTGGGCGATGATGCCGCAATGGAACACACGGCCCTACACCAAGCACATCGTTATCGCTTCTGCCGACACCACCATCACCCCTGCCCATGCGGACATTCCCCACGAGGGGCGATATCGTACGCGTGAAACCCGACTATCCATCAAGACCGGCGATGGCGTCACGCTACCCGCCGTACTACGTGAACCGGTCGACGCTCCCGGGCCACGCCCGGCTTGTCTGTTCATTCACGGGTCCGGTACCAGCGGTGCCGAGGATTTCGGCGATATCGCCAACGCCATGGCCTCTGCCGGTATCGTGACCTTGGTGCCGGCCAAGCGCAACGACAACTACACCGTGCTGCATCGCGACTACCCGCGTTTTGCTCGCGAATACGGGCGTTCGCTCGACGTGTTGCGTGGCATAAGCGGCGTGGACCCCGCCAAAACCGGCATCTACGCTGAATCCGAAGGCACCTGGATTGCCACGATTCTAACCTCGAAACGGCAAGACATTGCCTTTGCCATACTTACATCCGCACCGGTGTTCAATGGACGTGAGCAAATGGCCATGGCTGTCAGCGCCTATACGCATGAGGCCGGCGCGCCCAAGCCCGTGGTCAAAGACATGGCCAAATTGATGTCGCTGGACTACGCGCCATTCGATCTAGCCTATGCCGACTTTGATGCCGACCGGTATCTGAAATCCCTCACCATGCCGGTGCTGGTGAACTACGGCACCTACGATACGGCCATGCCCATCGAACAGGGGGCGCAGCGGATCATCGCCACGGCCAACAAGTCCGGCAACGAGAACGTCACCGTACGCTATTTTGCCGGCAACCATCAGATGCGGGCTGGTGAGGGCTTATTCACCCCGAACCTGCCATTGGCCGAAGGCTATACGCAAGCGCTGGAAAATTGGGTGAACGGTGTGACCGCCGGAACCAAAGCCGATGGATGGGCAACGCCCCAAGTCGCCGGTGCAACACCTCACCAGCGCTTCGCCGCGCCGCAACGTACCAGATCCGGTATCGTCGGCTCGCTCGGCGTGCTGGCCGGTCTGATGGTGGCAGGGCCCGTGCTGATCGTGATGGCGGCGATATTAGGTATTGGCCTGACTGTGTTTTCTTGGCTACAGACGTTGCTGGCCGGGCGACGTAGTGTGGCGACTGTGCGGGCCATGCATGCGACGCCGAGTGGGCTGGGGGTCGCCCCGCGGCTCATGTTGCACGGCATTGCCGGCTTATCTGCCGGTATCGGCACAGCGGTGATGGTGATTACTGGGCTGTTGTACGGCTATATGAGCGCCGTAGGCGTATCGGCTGTATTGGTTATGCCTCAACCGCGGCTGTTTGCCGTCGGATGGGTGGTGCTGCGAATAGCGACCATGCTGTTGGTGGTGCTGTTTGCTTGGGAAATGGAACGTGTCTGGTATTGCCGCGCCGATATCGTCGGTGTACGGCGCGTCATATGCGTGATGGTAGCGCTCGGCACTCTCACCACACTGATGACACTGGCATTCTGGGGCCTATTCTCGCTGTAATTCTGCCGATGTGCGCCGGTCAATGGGGCCTGGCGGGCAAGCTGCGTTGGTGGTCTGGGTGTGGGGCGATCGGCAGATTGCGTTGGCCTGGGTGTGGCCGGCCGGCGTACATCAGTCGGGGTGTCCGGTACACAGTGAATGGCTGAGTATTACGCTTGGGAGGCTTCGGCCTCCTCCAAGGTGTCGAAACCGCCGAGCTGGACCGTGTGCAACAAGGTTTCCTCAGTGATATTGCGTTGCAGGCTGGCTGCGGCCCGCTCGCCAATCATCGCTTCGTAACGTTCGAAGGTCTGGTCGGAATACGTACCAAGCTCGCCGCGCAGATAGGTTTCGAATGAGGTGGCAGATGGTGTGTCGTCGGTGGTGGTGAGTACGCGCATCGCCTCGCCGAGCTTGGGGTAGCGCTCGCGGAAATCCTTGGCCCAGGCGACCTGCTGGGCGATGACCTGTTCCTGACGGGCCACGCGCTCTTCAGAGAGACGCGGAATATACGGCTCTATGTTCTTCGTGAAATCTTCCGGCGCGGTGGAGGCCATCATGCGGCCGTATTTTTCGGTCACGAGGTTGCGGCCCACGTGGTCGGCCGCGTCAAGATCAGCGGCATAGCTGGTGAGTAATGGCCGTTCCCATGTGAGGAACTGGGCCAACCGCATCTGGTGGAACACCGGCCAGTTACCTTGGCATGCCGCGCGTCCACCCTCATTGTTGGTGCGCTGGAACTGATCCCATTCATGGAGCACAATAGCCTCGCGCAGTTCATCATCAGTCAGTTCGTTGGTCATCGACGTTCCTTTCACTAATCCTCTGATGAGGGAGATGGCACGGCGAAGCCGTGACAGAGGGAGCTTGAATCTACAAACTTTTAAGCACCGGATCATCAGAGGCGATGTGGTCCTCGACATACGGGCGCTGCCATTCGAGGAAGGTCTCGCCGGACGTGGTCAGGTGTTCGCGTTTGAGTTCCTTGACGATATCCGCCGCAATCTGCTCCACGATATCGTTGATTTTCTTGATTGCTGTAGCCGCGCCCTTGCCGCCTTCGCCGAATCCGGCCCCGCCATAGCAGGCTGCCGAACTCAATCGCATCACGGTTTCCAACTGTTCGCCCACGTTCGGCAACAGCGCGAACATCGAGCCAGACAGCTTGCGCAATGCTGCGAACTGCCACTTGTAATACGGCATATAGCCCACCACCATCGGCACGTTAACCAGGAACACCAACGAGGCGGTGGCCTGCACGAACTCGTGGATGGACAGCCATGCGGCCGCGCTGTCGCCGCGTTTCAACGAACGCGGAAGATTATATTGACCGGCCTGGGCGATCATGCCCAATCGCTTGGAAATCAAGGCAAGCCGCACGTCGTCGGGCATATCCTTGAACCCTTGGCGTGTTTTGGAGAACTGCCCAGTGGGGTCTGCGAATACTTCGCCATTGGTGGCTGCGGCCAGAGTCGATTCAGCCAGCATCAGCCACTCGTGCGGCGCGGTTTGCGCGGGCGCAGTGCGATACCCGGTGATCGACTCAAAGAAGTCACCGATGCGGAACACGCCGTCACGGCGGTTGGCACCTTGTGCGCGGGGCGTGGTGGGGGAGAACGGTATATCGATAAATGTCACACGGCCTTGCGCGTCCATCGTGAACCCGCGTGGCAGTGCTTCATAATCGGCCTCGAGCTGCTCGCCGATTGCCTCATAATCATCATCGGTAAGCCATAGACAGAAGCGTGGGCCAAAATCATGGTCTTGAGAATAGGCGTCGTCAAAGCCATAGCATTCCGAACCATGCCCCACCAGTCCGGCGGCAATGCGGCCCACGTATTGCGGATACTGTGCCGTAATCATCGGCTTGCCCACCTGTGTCCAGAACGCGCGTGCCAATTTGAGACCGGACACAGCGATTTCGGCAGTGGCATCGGTGTTGGTATTAGTTTCGGTGCTGGTTGCATCGGCGCTGTTCGCTGCATGCACGTCATCGTTACCGATTTGCGCCTCGGCTTCGCGCAGGTTCGCCTCGGTGACGCGATAGTAATCGGTGTCCTTGCCATAGCATTCGGCGATCACCGCCAAAGCGCTGCGGTAATGAGAGGCCGCCTCGCCATATCGGTGTTCGACATACAGCACTTGCGCACAGCCAGCCAATGCGGAGGCATAATGCGCCGAGTGCGTCAGCTTGCCAGTCTCATAGATGGTCAACGCTTTGGTGGCATGGATGTGCGCTTCCTTGAGCTTGCTCTCCTGCAGCAGTACCAGAGCCAGATTGGTGTTCGACGAGGCCACGTCGATGTCGGCATCAGGATTCACGCTCGCCGCCTCGACGATGTGCAACGCCTGCCTGAGCTCGATTTCCGCCTGTGGCAATCGGTTCGTTTCGCTGTACAACATGGAGAGGTTATTATGCAGCGCAGCCAGGCGTCGGTCGTTGGGAGCGAAGTTCTTATTGGCGCAATCCAACGCTTGATGATACAGATCCTCGGCCTGATCGTACCGCTTGGCCGCGCGCATGGCAGTGGCACAATTGATCAGCGTAGTGGCCCAGCTTTCGGTACCCTCAAGCCCCATGTGCAGGGCCAACTCAAGCGCGCGCTGCACGATCCACTGGTTCTCCTTGTGACGGCCTTGCGAGCGGTAGAACCCCATCGTCTCGTTGAGTACGGTCAGCAGTCCGGCTTCGTCTCCGGCGTTTTCCGCGTCGACCGCCGCTTGTTCAAGATACGGGCCCGCCTTTTCTGCGGCGTTGTGGGCGTCGAAGATGGCGTCGAGGCCGTGGAGGAATTCGTTCACGTCAAAGTCATGCAGTTCGTTGCCGCCCTGAGCCGCCGGGCCGTTTTCAGGCGCATCGAAATCATGTGCGTGTTTCGCCTGCATGCCGAGCAGTGCCTGCTCCAGCCGCGCGTCCATCGCATCATCGGCCATACATAATCTCCTTCGTCGTGAGATACCGATTATTGCTAGGTTCCAGCGTACTGTGAACGATTTGGAGACCGCCGATGTGAGTGTCGTTACAGTGTGCGGCGGCTGCCGGAGCTGGTGTATGTGCTTGTCGTTTTCCCCGTTGCCGTCCTCAGTGGAAATAGGCTCAACAGGCATGGAAAAACCCCGCATGCTATGACGTGCGGGGCTATTCTTCGGTATTCAGTTATCGGTTATTGCCGTACCTGTACAGGCGTCGGACAATCGTTCAGCGTTGCTGGCGACGGCGCAGCACGATGGTCACGCCACCGGCGGCGGCGAGCAGGCTGACTGCGGCTAAGATTCCAGCGATGGAAGCACCGGTTCCCGGCAGATCGGTCTTGTTCGGCTTGGCCGTCGGCTTCTTGTCGGCGTTGGGTTTGCCGTTCTGGTTGTTGTTGCCGCCTTGGTTGTTGTTCCCACCTTGTTCGCCGGAACCGTTGGCGCGCTCCTTTTCGGCGGCGGCGATCTCGGCGTCCGTGTAAAGCAGCTGCGGGTTGACGGTGGAGACGGTGCCGCCGAACGTCTTGGCTTCATCGGCGCTCAGCGTCTTGGCCACGGTGAACTCAGCCGGCTTGGCGCTGCCGAGCTTGGTCACGCCGAAGTCCACGCCGTTGACATACAGGCCGAGGGCGATTGGCTTAGGGCCATTCGCGTAGACCGGCAGGTCGAAGGTCAGGGATGCCTTGGTGCCTTCAACGGAGGAGGACTTGAGCTCGATGCCTGCAGGCGAGTCATCGGCCTTGACATCCTTGTGATCGGCAAGGTAGTCGATCAGACCTTGCACATCCACCGTGCCGGTCAGCTGCGGCTGACCCTGCGCGGTAAAACCGGTGAAGCCGTCGCCGCCGGTCAGCAGGAAGGAGTTGCCGGCGACCGTCACGGTGTCGGTGTCCTTGATCTGCTTGCCGTCAACGAACACGTCGGAGACGGTGGCGACCGGTGCCTTGGTGTTGGCGTCCTCGACCAGCGTGTACACGAAGGTCACGTTCGAGGAGATGCCGAGACGGACCACATTGGACTTGCCGTCCTTGATCTGCCACTGTTGGGCGAGCACGTCCTTCAGCTGCTTGCCGGTGAGGGTGACCACGCTGTTATCGTTGCCGAACGGCAACATGCTGTACGCCTCCTTGACGGTGATCTGCTTGTCGCCGTCAAGATCGAGGTTGTCGGTGCGCAGACCGCCCGGATTGATGAAGCCGATGGAGGCCTTCTCGCCCACGGGCGTCTTCTTGGCGGATTCGAGTGCGGCATCGGCGTTCAGCGTGCCGAGCTGGGTTTCGGCGCTCCAGTTGCCCTTGGCGAAATTCGCTGACTTGTCGATGGTGCCGACGACCTTCTTACCAGCCTCGGCGGAATCCGCCTGAGCCTGCTTGTAGACCTTGGCGGCCGGGCCGTTGTCGTCACCCTCGAATCCCTTGGCCGGAGCGGTGCCGTCCTTGTTGGTCACGTACGTCACGTCATACTGGGAGGCGTTCTGCACGGTGACCTTGGAATCCTTGCCGGAACCCTCGATGTACAGATCCTGGACAGCTGCATCCTGGCCGTACTTGCCGGCCTCGATGATCGGCGCTCCGGACTTGGTGGTGGTGCCGTACTCGTTGCGGTGGCTGTGGCCTGCGTAGACCAGATCGACGTTAGCGTCCAGACCGTCGCCGTCGGAGGCGATGGTGTCGCCATCCTCATGGATCAGGGCCACGACCGCATCGGCCTCGCCGTTGGACTCATCGCCATCGGACAGCTGGTCGGCCACCTTGTTCACAGCCTGAACCGGGTCGGTCACCGTGACGCCTTGCATCACGCTGGGGGAGACTACGTTCTTCAGATCGGAGGTGATGGCACCGACGAAGGCGACCTTTTTGCCGTTGACGGTCTTGATGGTATACGGCTTGAGACGGTCGGAAGTCAGCGAGCCGCCGGTGATGTTGGCGGCGACCCAGTCGATGCCGTACTTCGGTTCGGCGATGCGGTTGTTGAAGTCTGCAGTGCCCTTGTCGAGCTCATGATTGCCCAAGGCGCTCACACTCAGATCCCATGCCTTTGTCATGTTCAGCGTCGGAGTGTCTTGGAAATAGGAGGATTCGAATGGGGAAGCACCCACGAGGTCTCCGCTGGAGACGAACACGCTGTTGCCCGGGTTGTGCTGCACGGCAAGCTTCTGATAAGCGGCTTCGACCCACTGGCCGGTTTCGATGTGTCCGTGGAAGTCGGTGATGTCGAACACGGTCACTTGCTTGGCGTCCTTACCGGGTTGGCTGGGGTTGCCGGAGCCACCGTTGTCGGAATCCGGGTGGTTGCCCTTGTCGGCGTATTCCTCGCCGATCACGGACGGGGTGGCTGCGCCGGGCTCGACCTTGACGACATCGCCGTTCTCGTTCAACGTCACGGTGGAGCTCAGAGCTGCGGCTAGGTTGATGCGCTGCCATCCGTCGGATGAGGAATCCAGCGGGTAGCCGCCGTCAATCGCGGTCTTGGCGAGGATGGCTTCGCGCTGGTCGCGGTGCAACTTCGGGTACGCGATCTTCAACAAGTCGGCAGAGCCTTCAGGCGCGGTGAATGCGGTGCCGGCGGTGGTCTTGCCGAAACCGTAGGTCAGACGGTTCGTGTAGACGCGCAACGCCGAGGCGCGGTCGGTGACGGGCTCCTTGCTCACGGCATCCACAAAGGCGTTCTGGTAACCGTTGGAGGCGTTCGCGCCAAGGTTGTTCACGCATTCGGTCACAGTCGCGTAATCGGTGTCCTGTTTGGTGGCGTGGCCGTCCGCCACGCACTTGGCTGCCAGATAGGACTGCAGCTGGTCGGATGCCGGCTTGACGTACTTGTCGTAGTAAGTGCCCCAGTAGTAGCCGTTTGCCACTTCGCCGTCGATGCGGCCGCCCATGATGTCGAGCGGATAGTGCACGCCGAGCACGATGCGGTTGTTGCCTGCTTCGGAGGTGCGTGTCAGGATCTCTGGAGCAAGTTGTGGCAGCATGCCTGCCAGAGCCACGCCCCAGGAGTATGCGCCGGTGGTGTGGCCGGACGGGAAGGAACCGGAACCGGCCAGCCCGTCGTATTCGGCGGAATGCGCGTTGCCTTGGGCGTCAGTCCAGTCGGGGACGCGCATGATGTTCTCGTTGATGTTCGTGATGTCGTTCTTGCCGCCATTGGTGCGATCCTCGAAAGGACGAGGATGCTGGAAGTGCTTCTTGGCGGTAGAGGTGGAGATTGTATCGTACTTGAAGATGTCCGCGACCTTCTTCAGGCTGCCGTCGGCCAGACCGGCGGAAAAATATTCGCCGAGCACCGGGCCCAGGGAGTCCGGCAAGGTCTCATCGGCGCTCATATCCGCGTCCACCAGAGCGCGCTGCTGCTGTGCGGTAGCGGTCGTGCCGTCTCCGTCTTCGGCGGCGGCGTTGTTGATCTGTTGGATGTAGGCGTCATCGTGATCGAGCACGGTCTTGTTGAGCACCTTGCCGCCAGCGGTTTCGGTGGCCGGCTGCCAGTAGCTGTCATATTCGCCAAGCAGCTGCACAAGATTCGGCTTGGCCGCACGCGTCTGCGGAACGGCTGCATAGCCGGTGACGTCATTCGCGTCGACCGAGGCTTCGTAACGGCCTTCGGTGGTGGCCGCGTACTTGGTTTCACTGAACGCATCCGTGGCGCCGCTGGCGGCGATGCCGCTGATACCGACCGTGGACGCTGCCGGTACGGATTCATCTGCAGAAGCCGTCGTGGTCGCAATCGCAACGCTGGACAGCGTCGCGATTGCGACGAGTGCGGCGATCATCCTCGCCGTGAACCTGATGGGTTTCACTGTATTCCCTTCCTTTATGAGGCATCAGGAAAGACGCTCTTTCATAGTGAGAACTTAGAAAGGCAAGGTGGAATACGTGTGTAATGAAAACGAACCGCAGATGAACTTCAGTAAGAAGAGAGCAACGTCACATTCCGCTGATTATGCGTGAATGTGACGTCCGGTCTCATACTTGGATTTCGCGCATGCGGTGAATGGCGTCGGTATCGGTTTCGCAGCGCCACGAGTAGAAGGCCAGCAGCCCTACGGCAAGCAGAGCCAGTGGCATACCGCCCAGACCGGTATAGCGATAGTTCATCGAGAAGGTGGTGAGCATCGCGCCGCCGACAATCGAGCCGATGGCATTGCCGAAGTTGAAGGCCACCTGCACGGCTGCGCCGGCGATGAGCTCGCCGCCGCCTTGGCCGGCTTCGGTCATCAGCAGCTGTTGCGGAGCGGAGATGAAGAACAGTCCGAAGGCGATCCAGAAGGTCAGCAAAGCGGTAGTGCCCTGGTTTCCCGGCAGTAGTAAAACCATCAGCAAGCCGATGCAGGAAATCGTCTGACCCAGCGCGGCAGTGCCGGCGTGGCGCCATTTATCTGTGATGCGACCGCCGATAAGACCGCCTATCACCATACCGAAGCCGGCAAGCATCATCAATAGCGGTACCAGGTTAGACGACCAGCCACCGGTCTTCTGCAGCCAGGGGGAGACGTAGCTCCACCAGCAGAACACGCCTGCGTTGCCGGTGAATACGGCGGCCAGAATCACCCACGGTCCACGACGAGTAAGGAATTTGAACTGACCGGCGATGCCGGCGTCCTTAATCGGCGCAACGAAGGGGATCCATGCCAGAACTAGCACGATGGTCATTGCCGCCCATGCAGCCAGAATACCGAATGCGAGGCGCCAGGATAGGAACTCAGCCATCAAGGTGCCCGCCGGTACGCCGAGCATATTGGCTACGGTTTGGCCGGTGACCATTACCGATACGGCTTGTGCTTCTTTGCCCTTGTCGGCCAAGGTTTTGGCGATGAGTGTGGCGGTGCCGAAAAATGCGCCGTGCGGCAGGCCGGCAATGAAGCGCGCGACAATCAGCGTGGCGGCATTGACCGAGAACGCGGAGGCCAGATTACCGATAAGCGCAATCACCATAAACAATATGATGAGGTTCTTCGGCGGCACCTTGCGGCCGAACACCAGAATCAGCGTGCCGAAGCACACGCCGATCGCATACGCGGAAATGTAATGGCCTGCGGTGGGGATGTCCACGCCGGTGGCGGCCGCGGCCTGCGGCAGAATGCCCATCATCACGAACTCGGCGGCACCGAGAATGAACGCGCCCGAAGCCAGTGCAAGCAGACTCTTCTTCATGGTTCCTCTAACTACTTCAGTATTACTTACAAAAACAGTGCGGCAATCGATTGATTCGAGCGATATATTACGGTGGTCCGCCAACAAATACGGGGCTTGCCGCGCCGGTTTGTCGCTGTGTGCGGCGGGTTGTTTACCGCTGTTCGATCGCTTGGTTTGATTGTTGGGGCAAGAAACGAAAAACCGGATTGCTGATTCCTCAACAATCCGGTCCAGTTGTCGGGCTGGCGGGATTTGAACCCGCGGCCTCTTCGTCCCGAACGAAGCGCGCTACCAAGCTGCGCTACAGCCCGTTTGGCAACAGACGTAGATATTACATTGTGGTGGTGGACAATGCAAATCGGCATGTCGCGAGTGTTGCGTGATGATGGATTCGCCATGTGTACAGGTCTCTCAAGCCTTGTGCAGAGCCGGTTTTGCGTCATGTGAGCGGGTGTTCAGATGGCCGTGCGGTCTGCCGGGCTCATAATCGCCGGCCTTGCGTACACTGATGAATCATGGCTGAAGTTGTCGAAAATACCGAAAACACTGAGAACGAAACCCCGGCCGTCCCGCAGATGAGCACCGTCGAACGTGCGGAAATGCTGCTCAAGCAGGACGCCACCATCCGCGAGAAGATCAAGTCCGGTGCCACGCTGGACGAAGCCGTGGACCCCTCCAACAAGGAGTTCGGCCCGCTGGCTCACCCCGAGCAGGTGCAGATGCGCGTGGCCAAGCGCGCGATGATGCTTGAGGCCGGCATCGCCCCCTACCCGGTGCACTTGGACGTCACCGACACCATCGAGGCGGTCCGCGCCAAGTATGACGGCAAGCTCGAGGCTGGCGAAGAGACCGAAGACATGGTCGGCATCGCGGGCCGCGTGCTGTTCCTGCGTAACGCGGGCGGCCTGTGCTTCGTGCAGCTTTCCGCCGGTGACGGCACCAAAATCCAGGGCATGATCTCCAAGAAGGAGATTGGCGCCGACTCCCTGAAACAGTTCAAGCAGCTGGTCGACCTTGGCGATCACCTGTACCTGAAGGGCCGCGTCATCGCCTCCAAGACCGGCGAGCTGTCCGTATTCGCCACTGAGTGGGCCATCGCCTCTAAGGCCCTGCAGCCGCTGCCGGCCCTGCACAAGGACCTGAACGAAGACACCCGCACCCGCAAGCCGTACATCGGCATGATCGCGGACGAGAACATCCGCAACATGGTGCGCAACCGTTCCAAGGCCGTGGCCTCCCTGCGCCGCACCTTTGACGACCACGACTTCCTCGAGGTCGAAACCCCGATGCTGCAGACCCTGCACGGTGGCGCGGCCGCCCGCCCGTTCACCACGCACATGAACGCCTTCGACCTTGACCTGTATCTTCGCATCGCCCCGGAACTGTTCCTCAAGCGCTGCCTGGTGGGCGGCATCGACCGCGTGTTCGAGATCAACCGCGATTTCCGCAACGAGGGCGTCGACGCCACCCATGCCCCCGAATTCACCATGGTCGAGGCCTATCAGGCGTATGGCACATACGATTCCATCGGCCAGCTGGTCAAGGAGCTTGTGCAGAAGACCGCCATGGACGTGTTCGGCAGCCACAAGGTGACGTTGCTGGATGGCACCGAATACGACTTCGGCGGTGAATGGAAGACCATCAGCATGTACGACTCCCTGTCCGAAGCGCTGGGCGAGCAGATCGTGCCGAACGGCGGCCCGGACAACCCCGGCACCTCCGTGGAGCATCTGGGCGAGATCGCCGACAAGCTCGGCGTGGAACGCGACGACGTGGAGAACCACGGCAAGCTCGTCGAACACCTATGGGAGCACTTCTACGAGGACAAGCTGTACGAGCCGACCTTCGTGCGCGACTTCCCGGTCGAGACCTCCCCGCTGGTCAAGGGCCACCGTACCAAGCCCGGTGTGGTCGAGAAGTGGGATCTGTACGTGCGTGGCTTCGAACTGGCCACCGGCTATTCCGAGCTCAACGATCCGGTCGTGCAGCGTGAACGCTTCGTGGCCCAGGCCAAGGACGCGCTCGCCGGCGACGAGGAGGCCTGCGACATCGATGAGGACTTCCTGGAGGCCCTCGGCGTGGGCATGCCCCCGGCTGGCGGCATGGGCATGGGCATCGACCGTCTGCTGATCGCCCTGACCGGCGCCACCATCCGCGAAACCATCACCTTCCCGCTGGTCAAGCCGCTGAATTAAGGCAAAGCCTTAATTCAATATCGGCTTCGCGCGTAATTTCATGAAAGGCCGTCTGACTTCCAACGTCAGACGGCCTTTGCGTTTTTAGATGAAAATCCTCGGGGTTTCATGATATTTCTCATGAGTGACGTTCCGGGGCATTCGCCAGTATCATATCTCCTATTCTGGGAATGAATGAAGGTATGCAATGAGCATGATTCTAAAATGGCGTTCATGAGAGTTTCGACTTGGATCCGTGGGGCGCGGCTGAAAACGTTGCCGTTGTCGATTGCGCCGGTGTTGATTGGTGCGTCGATGGCTTGGCGCGATGCGGGCGAGCATCGTGTTGCGGTGGCGGTGTTGTGCGGTTTCGTGGCATTGCTGCTGCAGATTGCGGCTAATTTTGCCAACGATTATTCAGATGGTATTCGCGGTACGGATGCAGGGCGCTCGGTTCCGGTGAAAGACGCAGGCGATTCTGCGATCTCCGGCAAAACAATGCCGTCACGCGGTCCCGCCCGTCTCGTGGCTTCCGGTGTGAATCCTAGGAAAGTGCTGGCCGCGGCCGGAATCAACGCACTGATCGCCTGCCTGTGCGGTCTGGCCGTCATCGCGCTAACCGGATACTGGTGGTTCATTCTGGTCGGCATCGCATGTCTGGCGGCCGGCTGGTTCTATGTTGGTGGGAAACACCCCTACGGCTACCACTATTTGGGTGAGGTTTTCGTATTCATTTTCTTTGGATTGGTTGCCACTTGTGGCACCATGTTCGCGTTGTCTGGCAAGATTTCGGCGAGTGGACTGCTTGGCGGTTCAGCTGCGGGATTGGTCGCGGTTGCTGTGCTGTGCGTCAACAATCTGCGCGACATCGAATCTGACCGCAATCACGGAAAACATACGTGGATGACTGCAATGGGGCTGCGAAACGGCACTATCGTCACTATCGTAATCCTGATTATTCCGACATTGCTTGCATTGCACCATCTGTTGCAATCGTCGATATATGCAACCAGTAGCATTCCGCTAATCGTGATAATCGCAGTTATTGCCATGCTGTGCGCGGCGCAAATTGCCGCATCATGCGCAATCGTAAGAAAAACCTACCGCAAAGCACTGCCGCTCTGTACACTTGCCTCGCTGGCGCTCGCCCTGGTCTACGTGACTTCGTCGATATTGGTTTAGGCGGTGAGATGCCGGGGCAGTGGATGGCGGGTCGGAAAACAACGATTCCAGCCCGCCGCCACTATTTGTTGTCATGCAGGAAGGCCAAGGTCTCCGAAGCGAGGAACGATATGATACACGTAAGACCGAGTCGCAGAGCGACGCGTCAGGCAAACGAAAGAAATCATAAATATAGCTGGTACATCTATCAAGGGATGACAGTCAACTTCATAAATGCTCGCAGCCAGTGTTGCCAAAGTCTGTAAATGGCATGTCAGACGTACAAATTCCGGCTGGTTTTATCCAGCTAAGATCCGCGTAAAACGTGCCCTGGGGATTCAACAAACAGTCGTCAGACATCAGGTGTTGGGCTTATCTCTGCTTGTTTGTACATTCACGTTGTCCTATCGTGCCACGGACGCACTGACAGATTTATAAACCAAGTACTTGATGGTTATCGTTACACGGCAAGTGGATAGAGATTAAGGGATTATAAGGCAAATAACTATACGGTTTTGTTGCCGCACTATAATTGCGGCAACAAAACCGTATAGTTAAAACGTTCGCAGCCCCGTATTATTCCTTCTTTTTCTTTGAGAAACTGAGCATGAAGAGCAGGCCGAGGAGGATGGAGAGGAACGTCGCGATCTCGAAGGAGCCCACTATCAGGGTGGTGAGTTTTATCTGTTTCAGGAGCAGGCCGTTGAGTCCCAGCACCAGGAAGCCGATGATCCTGCAGGTCGTCGAGTTGAGGGTGATCAGGGTGCTGATTCTTTCCTCGGAGACCCGTATCGAGAACAGCACGTCGCACATGTATTGCAGGAACATGAAGATGAACACGGAGATGCAGTATGCGCCGATCGACACGATCCGTGATTCCGACGTGATTAGCAGGGGCATGATCAGGGCGACCGGGATGCCAAGATAGAGGAGGCGCCTCAGACGGCCGTCTATGTGAATCGCGTACGCGGCTATCCCTATGACCTGGAAGACCAGGTAGAACACGAACAGGTACTTGTCTTTCACTCCCATCAGGAGCAGGTAGGCCTGCCAGAGGTTGAAGTGGGTCTGGAAGAAGATCTGGCTCACGGCCGCCATGCCGATGAGGAACGTGAGCCGCCTGTCCTTCCTGAGTTCGGACAGTCCGTCCCTCACTTGGGACATGATCGTCGGCTTCTTCTCCCGGGCGTCGTGCTCGTCCTTGGGGAAGGCGAGCATGATCGGCAGGGCCGCCGCGCATGCAAGCGCCATCGCGACGGCGTAGATGTTGTAGCCGATCGTGAAATACAGTGCGGACCCGAGCATCGCGCCGATGATCATGGAGACCATGGATATCTGGTTGGAGATGCGTTTGAATGTCTTGATCTCCTCGTCCGGGTCAGGGGAGAGCCGCTTGTAGAGGTTGATCAGCGAGGCGTCGACCGTGCCCGACGCCAGGGCCTCGCCGATGCCGTAGAGCGCCCAGGCCACGCACATCATAGCGAAGCCGGTTCCGAAGATGATGACGGAGCATGCGGCTACCCACGCCAGGATGGATGTCAGGTACACGATCTTCCGGCTGTAGAGGTCGGAGATCACGCCGCTGGGGAACTCGAAGAGGAACACCGCTATGGTGAAGGCCGTCTGGACGAACATGATCTCGGTGAGGTCCAGACCCTTGTGCAGGAGCAGCACGGTCAGGACGGCGTGGGGGAACGACTTGGACGCTATGAGGAACGCGGTGCTTACGTAGTAGGCGATACCGGCCCTGCGGGTCAACGTATCCTGCTTAATCATAAATCCTCCCCTGCCTGATTGCATGAGGCCCTAGTATCTTACCTGTAGAGGACAACGCCAAGCACGAGCATTTATACATGCATCATGCCCGATGAATCTCTTTATAATCTTTCTGTACAGCTGTGTGCACCCGAAAAGAGTTCCGAGCGGACGTACTTAATCTAAAGGACTGTCGGCTTAGAGGATTCTGACACCTAGAGAAACAGCACATAGGCTTAACGTAGACATTTTCCGGAGTCTTTTGGATTGAGAAACACGACTGGTTCAGATATTACCGGATAAACACTTGGACGGAATCATATGGGGTTAAGTAAAGAAAAGTGTGTCTATTCCCGCGTGTCATGGTCAGGTTGATCGCCCGGCCCATCCCTTTCTGATCCCGAACCCGCTCTCGTAGGCGTCGACGCCGTCGGTCGGTTCCTGCACGGCCGTCATGGTGCCGGGCATGGGCCCGTCATTCCCGGCCGGCTTCCCCTTCCTCATCCTCCAGTGTTCAGGCGTGACGAGCGCCATGGGGTCGGGCTGCTCCGTGAGCATGTAGATCGCCCATTCGCGGCAGCGTCTCATATGCTCCTCCGACAATCCCCGGTGGTGGTCGAGCGCGCGCTTGACCACGGCGTTGACGCCGCCCTCCAGCTGGTTGGTCGCCGACGGCAGTGGGCCGCCGCCCTTGAGGACGGCCGGATCGCAGAACGCGAACAGCACGCCGGCCCGGTTCAGCCTGACCAATCGGAAGTAGGCGCGGCGCAGGCGTTCGTGCGTCCACCACCACTTGCGTCCCCTCGCGTGCATGGGATCCTGTTTGGCGACAGTGCGCTCCTTGAGGTGATCGTCGTGCCTGCCGTGCCAGTCGTTGAGCTCCTTGAGCCATGCGGCGGCCTCGTCGGCCGTCGTCACCCTGACGAGCCTGCGGGCGAGTCCGAGCAGCTCCCTGCCGGCCTCGCCCCTGGGCCTGTTCGTCAGGTCGACGCGGGTGTTGCGCAACACATGCACCAGGCAGCGCTGCACGGGCACGTCCATCCACCGCCGTTCGGCGGCCTCGCCCATGGACTCCTTGCCCGTCACCCACGCGAGGAACGCGCGGAACTCCGCCATGCGTCTCGAATCATCCCGCCTCGCCGTGGAGCTCGACCGACAGCCGTCGCACCGCCACCGTTGCGAGCCGGCGCCCGTGAAACCGTTCCTGCGCATCGCGCGCCCGCACAACGGGCACCTCCTCGCCCTCGAGGACTTGTTCTTGCTCATGGAACAAGTCAACACGAAAAGTCAAGCACCCGGACGAATTAACGACGGAAACGTTAATCACACCCCGACACGCAAGACGGGAGTAAGCCCCACCCTGGATTTAAGACACACTTTTCTTTACTTAACCCAGAATATGAGCCATATATAAAAAAATTGAATAAGTAAAACTCACGTGGCGCTTTTGCTATAGAGCTAATATCGTGTCGTCTCGCAGAGTGCGGGGCAGAAATATCAGTTGGAGGAATTATGGAAAAGACCATTATCTCGGCTAAAAACGTCGCTGTAGAAAAGACGAGCGAAGAAGACGATACTGCTGTTCGCGCTGCCGTCATTTTTGCCTAGCCGGATCAGAGAGCGCGTACAAGCAAAGTACGCGCTCTTTTCAAATTGAAAGGTAGAATAACATGGGGAAACAATATATTCTTAATGAAGTGGCATATGCCCACCTGACGCCTAGTAAACGTCTTCATATTGCCCTGCCACATGAGGAAAACGTCATGTTCGAAGAGAAGGACAGTGACGTTATCCTAACGATTTTGAATATTTTTAAAAATCCCGCCACTGTTGATGATGTGTCCACTGCTCTTCTTGATACTCCTTATGAAGTAGACGATATTGCATCTTTGGTGCAACGTTTATTCGAGAATAATGTCATAAAAGAATACAAGGATATCACCGCCTTAGATACCACTCTCACACCCAAGCAACTTGCAAAATATGATCGTCAACTACGAAACTACGCAGTTCTTCCCAACTTTACGATAAATGATGCAATCAAACAGCAGGAGAGACTTGATGCCGCATCGATTTTAATCTTAGGTGCTGGTGGTATAGGGTCGTATCTGGCAATTGGCTTGGCGCAGATTGGGGTAGGCACCCTACATCTTATTGATTTTGATGAGATTGAATTGTCCAACACTAGTCGACAAGTTCTTTATCGCGAAAAAGATGTGGGAAAATCCAAGATTGAAGTGGCCGTCAAAAACTTGACAGAGGTCGCTCCGGATGCAACGGTCGTCGGCCATAATTTAGAAGTCACTAGTGTCAATTCCTTAACGGAAGAACTAAAAAGTGACCAGTTTGACCTGATAGCGGTTTGCGCAGACAAGCCTCTCGGAAAGCTTGTATATATTGTTGATGAATTCAGTAAACTATCAGGCACCCCTGTCCTATATGGAGGGCCATACGCCGATAGCAAAATATTTTTAGGACCCTTGATTATTCCCGGTAAAACCAAATCATATTCAGAACTTGTACCGTCCTCTTACGTAGATACCTCCAATCCTAAAGTGGCAAGCATCAACGAGTATCGTGAGACCGCGATTGTAGATACGGATAACGCTCTTGCGGCCAAGATGATGGAAGTAGAAATCATTAAGTATATAGGCAAGCTAATGGATCCATCAGTAGTAGAGAGACAAATCGTCCTCGACACTTGGAACTGGTCATTCCATGATGGACAGTTCAGTAAGTAAATATATTATGAGTCAAACTTTCCTACAAATCCTAACGGATATGAACGACGGCATATCTGACCCGCAGTTGAAAGGTAAGATACCGGTCAAGCTGCTTCATGATTCGCCGTATCTGGATCACAAACTTGATTTGTATCTTCAATCGAATCCTAATGCACGGCCGCGAGATATCCTTGTCTATCTACAGTCAATCGAATCCGATGCGCGTGCTCTTCTCAAGTCAATTAGAATTCCACAAGATCTGACTAGTTCAAATTCTATGGAAACTATTATCGGTAGAGAAAAAGAGCTTCAACTACTGGATATATATTTAAACAGAAGATACAAGAATAACGTTATTCTAATCGGAGAACCTGGCGTTGGCAAAACATCGCTTATTCTATACTACTTCAAATCGCATCATCTTCCTCTGATATCTGTATCGGCTGCCGAAATGCTCTCTGGAACAAAATACAGAGGAGAATTTGAAAAACGCATGCAACATGTACTTGAGACGGCGCAGAAAGAGGGTTCCACGATATTTTTTGATGAAATTCACACCCTTATTCATGCCGGTGCTTCAGAAGGAGGTATTTCCGCCGCAAACCTACTGAAACCTATTATAACGAGAGGTGATATCAAGGTCGTAGGTGCGACTACACCTGAAGAGGCTACGACCTTGTATGCTGATGGTGCTTTCGAAAGAAGATTTAGTTTTTTAAAATTGAAAGAACCGGATATGCAGACACTTCGATTGATAGCCCTGAATTTCGTAAAAGAATCAGGGGAAAATCAATGTTTTCCTTCCTTGCTGTTTGAAGAAATAGTTGCTTTCCTGGACGAGAAATTCCCCAATCGGCATTATCCCGACAAGTTAATAGATTTTATCGATTTCTACTTGGCAGCAAACAAGCAAGCTAATTTCACACTGCACGAGGCAACAGTACTTTTTGCGGAATCGCAAATCTAAGAAAGGACTAGATAAAAGTGATAATTGGAAAACGTCTCGGTGAAGATCGGTTCAAATTTTACAAAACCGTCCTTGCCGGAAATACAGATCAGCTGCTATTCGACGAGGAATTTAATGCATGGTTTGTGTTCAATGTGCGTAACCTTCATACTTTGATAAGAGATGAGCGGCTCAAAGCCAACACTAAAACTGTCATAGATAAACTCCCTCTGAAGATAGAAACTATACGGACATTAAAGAATTTTTATTCCAACTGGGTTATGTTCACCGACGGAGAGTCTCATAAACAGCTTCGTCGCCTAGTGGGAACAATCATTAATACTCGTTATCACGCCATAAATTACACATGGCCGCAAATCAATAAAAATTGTGACTTCACTACAGAGTATGCAAGGCCTTATGTGTACGGTATCCTTGCTCAACTGGTGGGTGTCTCTGTAGAAGACATTTCAAGAATGGTCTCGGCATCGGAAACCATTAACTCGTTCTTACTGCGCGAACGGCTTACGCTAGACGATATCGAACAAGTCGCGCATTCAATCGAATACGCGTATCAGGTTGTCAAAGAAATCGAAGATAAGCATGTAGGGGAGCCGCTGTACATAGGCAACGAATTGCTTGACTTGCCTCAGGAGACACGATATCCCCTCATCATTAATCTAGTAACCGATGGTTTTGCCCCATTCGTAGCTGCGCTTGATTTCCTGGCGTTCAATCTGTTGACTCACCCATATTTAGAGGAAGAGCTCAATGCAAAAGCAGGGCAAATATCCCTTGAAAGTCTTCGGTTGTTCCCTCCATTCACGACAATAAGCAGGACATGCGTGCATGAAATACCTTTTAAGGAAAAAATTATTAGACCAAGGCAGTTGGTAATTTTTGATTTATACAGCATTAATCGCGACCCGGAAGTTTTTCCCGATCCGGAAAAATTTAACCTTGAGAACACTGCAAGAGCATACTCCTTTGGGGCTGCGCAGCATCTATGCTCCGGAAACCCGCTGGTGAGAAAAGCCCTGGAACAAGTAACGCGCCAAAGCGAATCACTATATAAATACAAGATACAGTCTTATTGCTTCAAAAATTCATACGGTTTTACCGACATGAATTTGTCTATTGAATTAAAATAATTGTTCTAGACTATCGATGGATAACGGGGAAGCTCATGCAGATGGCCAATGTGTAGGAATATTCCGATGCAAAAGAAATGGGCTATTAAGCATCATCTGTCATCTAAATATTGGATATGGCTGCGGATTACAAGCTCTACGATTGTGAGGAAACGGACGAAGTCGGACCATTTGATGTTCAGAGGCACTGGGAGGCGGCTTTCTGTTTCAGGGGCGATCGACGTAGCGGCCCCGCGTTTCCCGGCTGTTACTTGCCCGAGCGCCGGCGCAGAATACGCTTTCAACAACATGATTGAAAGGTTGAACCGGAAGATTGGTCTTAAGGTCGCCAGCAGCCTCCCCGACAGGCGAGGTGCCAGGATGCTCATCTCCGCGAGGATTAGAATAAAGTATGTAACCGCGAACGAGTAGTCTACGCAACGCCACCTCGACATATCCAGAATCAATGCCATAGGAAGTAAGCTGAATGTCATGACAGAATCCGGCCCGGATTAAAGTGCGTAGGCCATCGGGCATTATACAGTTCATGAACAGCGCGTCTGTTGCTCACGAACGCGATAGTCCGTAGACTGAATTAATGCGAACCTCTCCGGCTATAACTATAGGCCACGGAGGGATACGCTTCAAAAGCGTCTCATAGCACTGACCGATTATAATTCTTTTCATTCACGGCATGGAACCAATCAGCTTATTGTTTGAGGTTTCGGTAGAGTGTGGTTTTGGAGATGGCGAACAGTTCGCATAGCTGCCGTATGGTAAGGTCGCCCTTCCTGTGGAGCCGTCGGAGTTCTTTACGCTGTTTGTCGTCGAGCGCGGCTGGCCGGCCTCCCTGATGGTCCCGGCTCCTGGCGGCCTGGAGTCCGGCCTTGGTGCGTTTGCTGATCAGGTCGCGTTCGAACTGGGCGAAGCTGCCGAACAGATTGAACACAAGCCGTTCGTTGGCGCTCCTGGTGTCGAAGTGCCGTAACGGTCGTTTTGCCGCCCCGCCCTTGATGCTGATGGGCGAGACGATCACGCACCCTCCGAAGTGTATTTCTAAATAAATAGAGCATTTGGCGGAACGTCGAAAGTGGCAGCTGGAACAGCTTGTGTTCTAGCTGCCGTGAGAGCCCGGATATCGGGGCTGATTACTGAGATCTACACCAATATCAGTAGATATGCGGATAAAGGCGTTCCGTATTTTCTGACTATCGAAGAAAAAAATGATGAGGTAATCATCACACAGGCCAATGGCATTGCAAATCTGACGGTCGATAATTCCGAAGATCGTGGTTCAAGGGGACCCGGGAATGGTCTGCGGATGCATGCCCAATGGATTGACAGTATCGGAGGTGTGCCCAACACCAGCAAAGAGTATGGCGAATGGATTCTTTATGCGAGTATTCCGGTAAGTCGGGAATGATGAATGGGATACCGTTATGTTTGCCCTGATGGTGATGTTTCCGTAGCTGAACGCAGATGGTTGTGCAACGGAATGTGAGATGTTGCATAAACATAACTCGAATAATCGAGAAAACACTCGTCTTTGGGTGTGCGAGGCGGTAGACTGGCAACCATGACCTACAAACTAGTACTGCTCCGTCATGGACAGAGCGCATGGAATAAAACCAACCAGTTCACCGGCTGGGTCGACGTACCGCTGACCGAGCAGGGTGAAGCCGAAGCCAAGCGTGGCGGCGAGCTGCTCAAGGAGAAGAACGTCCTTCCGGACATTGTGTTCACCTCCCTGCTGCGTCGCGCCATCAATACCGCCAACATCGCTCTGGATGCCGCAGATCGTCTGTGGATCCCGGTTCAGCGTGACTGGCGTCTCAACGAGCGTCACTACGGCGCTCTGCAGGGCAAGAACAAGACCGAGATCCGCGAAGAGTACGGCGATGAGAAGTTCATGCTGTGGCGCCGTTCTTACGCCACCCCGCCGCCCGAGATCGACCCGAACGACCAGTACGCCCAGAACAACGACCCGCGCTATGCCGGCGATCCGGTTCCGGAAGCCGAGTGCCTGGCCAACGTTGTTGAGCGTGTGAAGCCGTACTTCGAGTCCGCTATCGAGCCGGAGCTCAAGGCCGGAAAGACCGTGCTGATTGCTGCCCACGGCAACTCCCTCCGCGCCATCGTCAAGATGCTGGACAACCTGTCTGAGGAAGAGATCGCCAAGGTCAACATCCCGACCGCCATCCCGCTGCTTTATGAGCTGGACGAGAACTTCAAGCCGATCAAGCCGCGTGGCGAGTACCTGGACCCGGAGGCTGCTGCTGCCGGTGCCGCTGCTGTCGCCGCTCAGGGCCAGAAGTGAGCCTAAGCCGCTAACACGGTACAAGCTGTAAGGGGAGTCGCACATAACGTGCGGCTCCCCTTTGCTATGCCTGCCAAATCCCCATGGGGCGGTGATCACCCCATGGGGCGGTAAAACCCTCATGGGGCGGTATGCCAGAATGGCTTAATTCCGCGGTTTCACATATCCTTCAAACCGCCCCATGGGCAAGTTACCGCCCTATGGGTGTTTTGCCGCCCCATGGATACGCCGGTGTACCGCCCAAAAGCAACAAAAAACGGCGTCCAGCCGTAGCCGGATCGCCGCTTTCGGGCATCCTCCTCAAACCATAGGAGGACAAGTGTTCAGTTATTCGCCCAATGTGAGGACAGGCCACCAATCAGTCGATGTCGGTGCCCTCGTCGCGGGCCGGTTCCTTGGTGGGGTCGAAACCGGAGACGATGTACACCACACGGCGGGCGGCGGACACGGCGTGATCGCCGAGGCGCTCCAGGAAACGGCCCAGCAGCACGATGTCCACGGTCTGCTGGCGGGTGATGTCATCGGACAGCGCCAGATCGAAGGTCTGGTGGTGCAGGTTGTCCAGCTTGTCGTCGGCCAGGATGATGGCCTCGGCGGTCTTGGCATCGCGATCGGAGAGCATAGCCACCAGCTGGTCAGCGGTGTTGTCCAGGAAGTCGATCATCTCGGCGAACACCGGCTGAGCGGATTCAGGAATCGCGGCGGCGGGATAGGTGCGGCGGGCGGCCTCGGCCACGTGGCGGGCAAGATCGCCCATACGCTCGAACGTGGAAGCCAGACGCATGGTGGAAACGACCACACGCAGATCGGTGGCCACCGGGTTCTGCTTGGCGAGAAGCTTGACGCACTGGTCGATCACGGAGGACTCCAGGGCGTCGATCTCGATGTCGCCGTCAATCACAGTCTGTGCGGCCTCAATGTCCTGGTTCAGCAGGGCTTCCCCGGCGCCGTTGATCGCCTTGCGCACGTCCTGCGCCATACGGTCGAGGTCATCGGCAACCTGCTTCAGCTCCTCGTTGAAAATAACGCGCATTTCTCTAGCCTTTCATGCTTGCTTACTGCAACCTGTACCAGTGTATTATTCCAGTACTTGCTCCCCACTTCAACGTAGGTAATGGCAACCTCAAGTTGTTCTACTGTTCATTGGGTTGTTCACCTGAAATTCATGTTACCGGCGTGCCGGGAAACCGCAATCCCAGCGTGTGGTGTGAAAGAATGGGGGCATGACACAGATGCCGCTCGTCGCCGCGATTGCTCTTATTGTCGCGGCTGTTTTATTTGTGGTGGGAATCATCACGCTCATCGTGGGATTTGCGACACATCGAGTGTACGTGGAATCGCCGCTGGCCGATGATGACGATAATGACGATCTGTCCGACGACACTGCCACGCTGCTGTCCATGCTGCCGGGTGCGTCCGTGGTGGTCGACGAGCACGACGAGGTGGTCCGCTGCAATCCCGCCGCCTACCGCCTGGGTGTGGTGTCGGATGACGCCATTGCCCAGCAGCAGGTGCTGGATGCCATTCACGAGGCGCGCAAGTCCGGTGGCAAGCGCCAGTTCGACTTGACCACCGATACTCCGGAGCGGTACGTCGTGGCCCAGAACAAGGGCGATCACGTCGCCACGCAGTCCGTCCACCGCCCCAACTGGCTGAAGGTGACTGTGGGGCGTATCAACGAGCAGTTCGTTATCGTGTTGATTACCGATGTCAGTGACGTGATTCGTTTCGCTCAAGTGCGTGACTCGTTTATTACCAATGTGTCCGAGCAATTGTTGGGCCCCACCGAAGCTCTGGCCAAACTCGCCGATTCGCTGGAGTCCGGCAATCTGGACGAACAGCAGGTGGCTGCCGATGCCCGCCAGGTGCGTTCCAGCTGCAGCAAGCTCAACCATATGGTGTCCGATTTGCTACTGCTCATACGCGCACAGGAGCCGATTACGCCGTCTTCCGCCAACCGACTGAACGTTATGGAACAGCTCAGGGCCACGGCGGCGCGACTAGAGCCGCAGGCAGCCGAGGCTGGCGTGCAGCTGAACATCAAGGGCGACGATGATCTAGTCATCAATGGTGAAGCGGACCAGATCGACGGCGCCGTGACCAAGCTCATCGAAAACGCCATCGGCTATTCCAAGGAAAATGGCGTGGTCAGCGTGTCCGCATCCAAAGACAAGAATGGCGACCGTGCGGTGATTCGCGTAATCGACCAAGGCACGGGCATCGCTAAGAAGGATCAGGCGCGCATCTTCGAGCGGTTCTATCGGGGTGCGGAACAGAGCAATCGCACGGCGGAGGGTGTGGGACTGGGCCTGGCCATCGTCAAGCATGTGGCGCTGACCCATCATGGCGATGTGACTGTATGGAGCGCGCCCGGGCAAGGCAGTACGTTCAGCCTGACGTTGCCGTTGGCGCAGTGAACTGTATTACTGTCCGAGGCGGCGGTAGTCCCAGCGGTCGAAGTATTCCCAAATCAGCAGTAGCAAGCCAATAATGACACCGGCCACGCACATAATCACCAACGGCATTACGCTGTAGCCCACGGCCAGCAGAATCAGCACGACAATCAACGCCACAATCCATAGACCGGTACCGATGGCAAACACCTTACGCAGATCCACCCGTACGGGCTTGGGTGCGGGCTTGCGGACGGCAGGGTCAATGAGAGGCGCGAACTTCATACTCATGCACTGTAGTAAGAGTAGGGAGGGGCGTCAAACATCCCTCCCTACGATTTATTCAATCGGTATCAGTTGAGACCGATCAATGTGCATGGCATATATGGTCGGCCATACGAGGCATAGACCTCCATCACAGGTGCTCGACCACATAGTCGACGCACTTGGTAAAGGCCATGACATCAGCCGGCTCCACCGAGGGGAACACGCCAACGCGCAGCTGATTGCGGCCCAGCTTGCGGTAGCCGGCGGCGTCCACGATGCCGTTCTCGCGCAGGATGGACAGTATCTGGGAGGCCTGGACGCGCTCGTCCAGATCAATGGTGACCACGGCGTTCGAGCGGGAGTCCGTATCGACGACGAACGGAGCGGCGTATTCGGAGCGCTCGGCCCACGAGTACAGGATGGATGCGGACTTGGCGCAACGCGTGGTGGCCCAGGCGAGGCCGCCGTTGTTGTTGAGCCAGCGAATCTGGTTTTCCATCATGATCAGGGTGGCCACGGCGGGCGTATTCAGGGTCTGATCCTTGCGGGAGTTGTTCAGTGCCGTGGTCAGCGAGAGGAACGGCGGCACCCAGCGATGTGCGCCTTCCAGATGAGCGCTTGATTCGACGCCTGCCGCACGATCGATAGCTTCGGGGGAGAGGATGGCGACCCACAGACCGCCATCGGCACCGAAGGCCTTCTGCGGTGAGAAGTAGTAGACGTCGGTCTGGCTGATGTCCACAGGCAAAGCGCCGGCTGCGCTGGTGCCGTCGATGACGGTCAAGGCACCGGCTTCACGACTTCCGGCCACGCGGCGAATCGGGGCGGCCACACCAGTGGAGGTCTCGTTGTGAGCCCAGCAATATGTGTCCACGCCCTCGGTGAGCTCAGGCAGACGGTAAGTGCCCGGCTCGCCGGGGAACAGCACCGGGTCTTCAAGGAAGGGTGCGTTCGCGGCGGACGCGGCGAACTTGGCACTGAACGAGCCATACGTGCCGAAGGCGGCGCGACGGGTGATCAGCGAAGCGCAGGCAATCTCCCAGAACGCGCTGGCGCCACCGTTGCCAAGCGCCACCTCATACCCTTCAGACAGGTGGAAGAACTCGCGCAGACCTTCACGAATCGAAGCGACCAGTTGCTTGACTGGTGCCTGGCGATGTGATGTGCCAAGCAGGGTGGTGGCGCCGGCATCGAGCGCGGCGATCTGTTCGGGGCGGATTTTGCTGGGACCGGAGCCGAAACGACCATCTTCGGGCTTCAGCGACTCGGGAATACTCAGTGTGATAGTCATGGTTTCAAGGGTAGACCAGTGTTGGGGAATATCGCGGATAATGCTCGGTGTGCGGGATTACTGCGGGGCTACTGCGGAATTCCGGGGTGCCGGGCGGCAGTGGTGGCAATGCGGAATGCAGTGCAGAATGTACGCAGCACATCATGGCTACGGTGTGTCGGAATGACATGAGTTAGTGATTCTTCCGATAACCGGATAGTGAGGTTCGTGAACGGGCGGAAACAAGGCAGTCTTTCACCCTGCCGCGCGGTTACATAAATCGTTTGACACGCCTGGATGGCGGGGAATCGCATTGAGGATTGACCTCTGTTTGTTGTACAGTACTCAATCGTGACGGTCATACGAGGTCATCGCAATGACCCCGCCGAACCCATCCAAGGAGTTAACGTAGTATGAAGCATGCTTCGCATAAAGCGACCACGGTCTCGCGCCAGAAGTTCAGCTTAGCGAAGGCACTGTTTGCCTCCGGCAAGGGTTCTCATTCCGTTCGTGCTGTGCGTGCGGTGCAATCCGCTGGTAGCGACGCTGTTGTTTTGGGGCTTGATCCGGCCATTGCCGAGAAGATCAACGAAATCGCTCCCCAGACTCGTCGTTCCATTCGTGAGGCCGCTCGTGCCGCTGAACACCGTAGCCATATTCTTGCCTCGGCCTCACTGGCTGCTCTGGTCGGCACGGCCGCAGGCGCTCTCGCGTTTTCCAACACTGAAGACGCCGCGAACCCGTTCGTGGCTGATCCGGCCACGACGACCACGCAGATTAAGCGCATCAGCGATGTGACTGCGGCTTCTCGTTCAGAAGCACGTATGGATTTGAGTTCATCCTCCGTTACCGCACAGTCCACCAATGAAGGCGGTTGGGGGCTGAGCAATTCAGACAGCACCTTGGACGCCAAGCTGATGAATCGCAATAATGCGAACAATCCTGTGGTGTCGGCTCTCATGGATGTCGATGGCGATGCTGTGCCGGCTGGCTTCAACCCGAACCATGCCGTTGGCACCAACTCCAACAACTATCCGTGGGGTCAGTGCACGTGGTACGCGTACCAGCGTCGTGCCGAACTGGGACTGCCTTCCAGCGGCAACTTCGGCAATGGTGGCGAGTGGGCGGCGTCAGCTTCCGCTCTGGGCTATTGGGTGGACAACACTCCTCGCCATGTCGGTGATGCTGTGGTGTTCGCTCCTGGCCAGGCCAATGCCGATGGCACGTACGGCCATGTTGCCGTTCTGGAAAAGATCAATGCCGACGGCTCCATTGAGATCTCCGAATCCAATGCCAAGGGATTGGGCGTGATTTCGACCCGTACGTTCAGCGCCGCCGAAGCCGGTAAGCTCCAGTACGTTCACTACTGATTCATTTCATTGGCTTACATTCGATGATTACTGTTCGGATGTGACGTCGCCCTATCGGCAATCGTTCGCGCGAAATGACATTGCAAATGTTGCGGCCGCGTATTAGTCCGAACTGACCTATGCCGACACGCCGATATATCCCAATAGCTCCGGGGTGTTTTATTTCTTCCATCCTGTACGAGTTAATGCGCACCGTGTAGGGTGATGGTTCTATGAAGACTAGAACTGTAGCTTCTTCCATTGTTGCCGCGATTGTCTCCTGTGCTTGCTTGTTTATGTTTGTTCCTACGGCAACTGCAGCTGAGGGTGTTACTGTGACTTCCACCAAGTCCTTCCCCTCGTATACCCAGGTGCGCAAAGATCTGACGACTGAAGCCACTGCCACGAGCGTTGAGGACAATGCTGATTGGGGTGGCATTGAGAACCTCGATGTGCCGCAAACGGAATCTCAGGCGGAAAAGGATGCCGCAGCGGCCAAGAAGGTTGCCGAAGAGGAGGCCAAGAAGCAGGCGGAGGCCGAGGCTCAGGCGACTCGGGATCAGGCCAACGCCGCGAGCCGTAATGAGTCTCGCTCTTCTGTTACTTATTCCGATGCCAGTGGTTCGGTTTCCGCTGGTGCCGCTGCTTCCGTTGACCGTGCCTACTCGTTGATCGGACAGAGCATGGACTGCACCGCATTGGTCAGTCAAGCGTTGGCGGCCCGTGGCATTAACTTCCACGGTTGGCCTGAAGAGTACGTCAATGTTCCTGGTGGCCACGTAGTTACAGACGGGTCCCTGCAGCCGGGCGATATTCTGATTTATGCCAACACCGGTGGATGGAACGGTGGTGCACACTACGATCATGTGGCGTTGTATGTCGGCAACGGTCAGGCGGTCCATGGTGGATGGAATGGCCATAGCGTGGCTCTCGCTAGTGCCATGACCGAAAAGCTCACCATCGTGGTGCGTATCCCGTGATGTAGTCTTATTGATTGATATATTGCAGGCCTCGGATGCCAATCGGTACCCGAGGCCTGTTGCGTTCTCCTGCCGAGTGATACACCCGCGACATCATCTTCGAAATGATGTTCCTGTTATAAAATCGACCCGTGTGTGCTAAGGTAAGGCGCTGATGACGAACGTTAAGAATATTATTTCCACATCAGTGGCGGTTATCGCCACGGGTGCTATGTTTGCATGCGTAGCCCCGTTTGCCTCTGCCGATTCCGCGCAGACGAGTGCTGTGGTGTCCTCACGTTCTTTCCCGAAGACGAGTTCGGTGAAGAAGAATCTGTTCGCCGAAGCCACCTCCACTTCGGTTGACAAGAACTCTAAATGGGGTGGCATTGAGACTCTTGATGTGCCACAGACCGAGTCTCAGGCCGAGAAAGAAGCTGCTGCTGCGGCGGCGGCTCAGAAAGCCGCTGATGAAGCTGCGGCAGCCCAGTCCGCTGCTGCTGCGGCAGCCAGCCGCTCTGAACAGCGTGCGTCGATTCCACAGGTTGACTTGGGTAAGATGACTGGCACTGGCGCTGAGCTTGCTAGCTTCTCACTGAAGTTCCAAGGCTATCCGTATGTTGCCGGCGGCAACACTCCGGCAGGATGGGATTGCTCTGGTTTTGTACAGTACGTCTTCTCCCAGTTTGGCATCTCCCTGCCGCGAACCTCTGGTGCTCAAGCCACTGTGGGTACTCCGATCGCAAGCTTGGCGGATGCCAAGCCGGGTGACATTCTTGCGAATGGTACTCATGCGGCCATTTACATCGGTAACGGACAGGTGATGAATGCTATGAACCCGGTGCAGGGAACGGCAGTAAGCGGCGTTTCCGTATTCGGTGGAGCTGGATATTCCATTCGCCGCGTGATGTGACAAGAATTATGCGGTAAGCGAATTCGTATTAAGGCACGTCCTTTGGGATGTGCCTTTTTTCGTATACACGAATATCTTTTTGAGCGGAGGATACCGGCCAAACCGAGTGTCGCGGGGTATTGTTGGAGATACGCGGTATTCGTGCCGCGGATACCTTCAAGGAGGTCGTCATGATTAACGACAAGGCCATTCTCGTCGGCGTTGACGGGTCGCATGCCAGTTACAAGGCAACATGGTGGGCCGCGAATTATGCAAAGCACGCGGGGCTGACGCTGCAGATCGTCTGCGCATATTCCCTGCCGAGCTATGCCGCCGTTTCGTTCGATGCCACCTACACGGCGATGGGGGACGATAACGCCGCACATTCCGATGCTCAGGAGATTCTGTCCAAGGCCAAGGCCATCGCAGACGAGCAGGGCGTCGAAGCCGCCACACTGATTGTTACCGGAGATCCGGCATCGGTGTTCGTCGAACTGTCGCGTAACTACAATCTGATCGTCATCGGCAACCGTGGCAAGGGCGGTCTGGCCGAGCGTCTGCTGGGCACCACGTCCTCGTCGCTGCCGGCATACGCCTACTGCCCGATTGTGGTGGTGCCGTACACCGATGATGACGGTAACCTGATGCACCTGAACAACACAATCACCAAGGTGGCTGTCGGCTCCGACGAATCCAAGTGGGGTCTGAAGGCACTGGATATCGCCGCTGACTTCGCCACATGCTGGGGTGCGGAACTGGACGTGATTTCCGCTGTGCCGAACATGAAGGGCGTGGATGGCGAGGACGCCGTCATGGAGTCCTACAAGGACGATCTTGAGGTGCGGATCAAGCCGTTGCAGGAATCGCATCCTGATCTGAAGATCAACAAGCGGATCGTTTCCGGCCCGGCCGTCAGCGCACTGACCAAGGCCAGCTACGATCACGATGTGGTTGTTGTCGGTTCCCGTGGTCGTGGCGGCTTCACTGGCTTGCTGCTGGGCTCCACCAGCCAGGGACTGCTGCAGCATGCGGCCGGCCCGGTGTACGTGGTGCCGCGCAAGTACGTTGAGGCCGCGGAGTCTCGGCTCGACACCGTACCGAGCTCGCCCGCCGAGATACCCACCAAGTCGCTGGAGGAGATTGCCGGCGTCGAGGAGATTCCGGTGTCCGCAGCCGAGCCCGAAGTCGCCCAGCAGATCGAGAAGACCATCGATCCCGATCGCCAGTAAAGTCCGAATATACGGAAAGAGGCTCCCGCCAGCGGGAGCCTCTTTCCGTATATATCCCGTTTCAGTGCTTGACAGTGACGTTCATGCGCACCGGGGTCTCCTGCACGTAGGTGTGCTTGACCGTGCAACCCTTGTCGATATGGCGGGTGACGCGCTCTTTGAGCTTGTCGGCATCCTCCTCGGACAGACCGGCGTCGGAAGCATCAATCACCACCTGCTCCTCGAAACCGGTGTAGGCGTCGTTCTCAGGGTCGTACGTGCCATCCACCACAATCTTGGCACCCTTGCCCTCACCCAGCGTATGTTCGATGGCGAACTGGCTGGACAGCGCGGCGCAACCGGCCAGCGCGACCTTCATCAGATCGCCCGGCGTGAACTGGCCGCGATCCTTGCCGAACTTAATGTGTGCGCCATCGTCGCTGAACGCATCCCACGAACCGTCTTTGTTGCGCTCAACCCACAGTCGCTTACCCATAGCTGCTCCTTTATTTTCAGCCGCCGACGATCTGGCCCATCGCCATGCCAGCGGGGGAGCGCGGCACCTGGCCGCTCTCCCGCATCATTGGACTTCTCTATTATGCCCCTAAGCTACACTGGTGCACATGGCTTTGACCGAAGAACAACTCGCAGATATTCGCTCCCGTATCCCCGCACGTCCCGAAACGGACATTCCGATGCCCTATGAGGACCTGGTACGCAAGATCCTGACCGAAGGCACGCTGAAGTCCGATCGCACCGGCACCGGCACGATTTCCCTGTTCGGCCAGCAGATGCGCTTTGACCTGTCGAAGTACTTCCCGTTGCTGACCACCAAGACCGTGTTCTTCAAAGGCCTGGCCTATGAGCTGCTGTGGTTTTTGAAGGGTTCCTCCAACATCAACTGGCTGCTGGAGCACAACGTGCATATTTGGGATGAGTGGGCGGACGAGAACGGCGATCTGGGCCCGGTCTATGGCGTGCAGTGGCGTTCCTGGCCCGCGCCGACTCCCGAGGACCCGAATCGCACCATCGACCAGATCTTCAATGTGCTCGACCTCATCAAGCATCATCCGGATTCGCGCCGCATGATCGTCTCCGCGTGGAATCCGGCCGAGGTGGAGAAGATGGCGTTGCCGCCCTGCCACGCGCTCTTCCAGTTCTACGTGGCCGACGGCAAGCTAAGCTGCCAGCTGTACCAGCGTTCCTGTGACATGTTCCTCGGCGTGCCATTCAACATCGCCTCCTACTCGCTGCTCACCATGATGATGGCGCAGCAGACCGGGCTCAAGCCGGGCGAATTCGTCTGGACCGGCGGCGACTGCCATGTTTACGACAACCACGTCGACCAGTTCCTTGAGCAGCTGGGCCGCAAGCCCTACCCGTACCCGACCATCGAGATCCGTAAGGCCGATTCTCTGTTCGACTACCAGTATGAGGACTTCAAGGTCGTCGGCTACCAGCATCACCCTACTATTAAGGCACCTGTTGCGGTCTGATGCTGATTACCATTTCGTGGACAGCGAAGACTGTGAAGGTGACGGACCCCGAGTCTTCGCTGTCCACTACACTAAGGCCCAGTTCCGCAATCCAGGAGGAGTAAGCGAAATGGAGCATGACAGTAGCCGTAGCGGCTATCACGAACCCGAGCCCGGATCTGCCGGGCTGTCTGCCACTGAAGAAGACTGGGGTGACGATTATCCCAAGACCTTCTCGGTGAATCTTATCTGGGCCGAAGCCCGCGACAAGGAAGGTCGCGCCGGTGCCATCGGCCTCAATGGCGGCATGCCTTGGCACTGTGCCGAGGATATGAAGCATTTCAAGGAGCTGACCGTCTCCCATCCGGTGATTATGGGTCGTAAGACTTGGGAATCGCTGGGGGTCAAGTACCGGCCGCTGCCCAACCGCGACAACATCGTCGTTTCCCACGATCCGATGTACCGTGCGCCGGGGGCCACTGTGGTCACCAGTCTTGACGACGCGCTCGATATGGCCCGTCAGGAGGCGATTCCGGACGACGGTCTGGACCGTTCGGAGATTTGGATCATCGGCGGTGCCCAGCTGTTCGCCGAGGCTTTGCCGTTCGCGGACAAAGCCTATGTGACTGATCTGGCCGCCACCGTGGATGCCGACAGCTACGCGCCCGATATGGCGTCGCTGGTCGAGGCCGGGATGTGGCGGGAAGCCGAAGTGGGCGAGTGGCATACGCCCGCCAAGGAGGAGTCCGGCATCGATTCCTATCGTTTCCGTATCTTGGCTAAAACCAAGTGAGCATGCGAATCCGGCTTATGCCCTTTATAGCGGCATGAGCCGGATTCATATTCATTCGACCCCAACAATACAGTCGGGCCGTGTGCGGCCCGTTGAAGTCCGATTGAGGATTTATTCAAAGCTATGAGCAATACCCAACCCTACACCGTAATGACCGTCTGCACCGGCAATATCTGCCGTTCGCCTATGGGCGAGATCATTCTGCGTCACTTCTTTAATGAGCGCGGTCTTGGCGACCAGGTGAACGTGGAATCCAGTGGTGTGTCCGACGAGGAGTGGAGCCACCCGATCGACCCGCGTGCCGTGCGCGTGCTACGCGAACGTGGCTATGGTGATGAGATTCCGCGTGACCACTTCGCACACCGCATCTCACGTGAGGAAATCGACCGTACCGACCTGTTCCTGCCGATGACCGCCTCCCACATGCGCGCCCTACTGCGCATGCTGCCGTCCGGCAAGCGCGCCGAAGTGCACATGTACCGCAGCTTCGACCCGAATCTGCCCAAGCCGAAGCCCGGCCGCGAAGATCAGATCGATCTGGTGGACCCGTGGTACGGCGGCAAGCACGAGTTCGAGGTCGCCATCGACCAGATTGAGGAAGTCGCCCCGTACATCGTCGATTGGGTGGCGAAGCAGCTGTAGGAATCGGCCTGTGGCCGATGCTGTGTGTTTCGCAGTCTTACGACTGCGGGTCACCGCTTTGCGCTGCCACCTCCCTCTGTAAGGGAGGTGGCAGCGCAAAGCGGGTCGCCGGGGTGCCGAAATGCCGAAGCGGTGTATGGGTGCCGCCCGGCCCAGGTAAGTCACGCCCGGATCAGTTTCTTGCTCCTGAGACGCAGCACGACATCGGCGGAGTCGGCGACGCGCTTGGAATGCGTCACCACGATCACGCATTTGCCGAGCTGATGGGCGGCGTGCTGCAGCAGATGAATCACCTCGTCGGTCATCTCCGGGTCGAGGCTGCCCGTCGGCTCGTCCGCGAGGATCGCGCGGCCCGGGGCGACCAGCGCGCGGCCGACCGCCACCCGTTGACGCTGGCCGCCCGACAGGTGCATGATGTTGCGCTTGGATTCCTCACGGCTCAAACCCAGTTCCTCGAGGATCTTCATATCGGCCTTGGCGCTGACCAGCCGCAGGTTCTCTTCGGGGGTGAGGTAGTCGATCAGGTTATGGTCCTGGAACACCAGGGACACGTGCTCCCGACGGTGCTTCGCATAGCCCGATGCGGCGATGTCCTCCCCTTCGAAGCGGACCACTCCCCGGGAGGGGGCGTCCAGGCCGGCCAGCAGCGACAGCAGCGTGCTCTTGCCGGCGCCGGACGGGCCGGTGATCGCATACATCTTCCCGGATTCAAAATCCGCGCTGACATCCGAGAGAACAAGGATCTTCGCCGCGCCGTAGGCGTAATCGACATGGTCCAGTTGCAGACAGTTAGACATGATTGGTGACTCCTAACGCATAGAGGAAAGAATGGATTTCGGGGATTTGGACAGCACGGCGGCGCATGACACGGCAAGGGCCACGGCGATGACCGCGCATCCGAGCAGCAGGATGAGCACCGTCTGCTCAGGCGGCAAGGCCTCCACGTGCAACGATTCCAACGGCGCGACGCCCGAATCGCGCAACAGTCGGGAAGACACGTATCCCGACAGCATGGCGCCGGTGCCCAGCGAACACAGGGCGGCGACCGCCGCCATGAGTCCGGTTTCGATGGCGAGTTGTGCGACTATCCGCATCTTGTCGATGCCGAGGGCCAGAAGCGTGCCTATCTCATGGATGCGTGAGCGAATCCAGAAGACCAGCGCCATCGCCAGCACCAGTACGTCCGCGAGGCAGACGGACAGCAGCACCATGCGCACCAGATCACGCACCGTCTGCACGGATTGCAGGACGCCGGAGAGCCGGGCCGAATCGTCGGTGACGTCATACTTGCCACCGGCCATGGTCTTGGCCTGACTGACCGCCGCGGACAGGTCCTGCGGATTATCCGACAGGCATCGGATCATGCCGATCCGGTCGTTGCCGGTCAGAGCGGAGGTCACTCGCCTGCCCGAATAGATGAGGTTCTCGGAAGTGTCCGAGGGCAGGGGGCTTTGGGCCTGCACGTTGCCGGAGAAGATCCCGGCCACACGCACCGTGGCGTTGCGCCCCTCCTGCCGGAGACGGAATGTCGAGCCGACCGATAGGCCGTTCTGCAACGCGAAGTCGCGGTGGACCAGCACGTTGTCGCCGTCGCCCGAGATATGGCGGCCCTGCTCCAGGCGGTACAGGCCGCTCTGGAATTCCTCGGACAATGAGGAATCGGTGGTGCCCAGCACGCTGACCTGCATGGCCAGATCGGAGTCCAGCCGGGGGCCCTGCCGGGGCATGACCGGGCGCGCGCCATCCACCTGCGCCAAGGTCTTCGTCGCATAGGCGGTCTTCGTCACACCGGGGATATGCGAGAACCGGCTCGCTTCCTCGGCGCTGATGGGATTCTCGCCGGCGCTGACGGTAAACCCTATGCCCATGCCCGCGCCGATGCTGTCGGACATGGTACGCAGGGCCGTCGAGACTCCGACCTGCGCCACCAGGCTCGTGAAGACCATCAGCATCAGCAGACCGATGATGCCGCTGCGTACCGGCTTGCGTACGATCGCCAACGTGGCACGCTTCCACACATTCATGCTCATCATCGAATCTCCGACAGGTCTCGCGGCGATTTACGCAGCATCGGCATGCACGCCACCGCGACGCACACCAGCATCACCGCCAGCAGGCCGAGCGCCACGTACAGCATGGCGGTCCCATCGACCGACACCGTGAGCGAATCCAGGGTGCGCACCGACATGCTGGATTCAAGATCGCCGCCGACCTGCCCCATGCTGCTCAGCTCCTTCGCAGCGGAGGCGTTCACGGAATGGAGCGCCGTGGTGCCGAGCCATTGGGCCATTCCCTGCGCGCACAGCCAGCCGAGGACGAGGGACGGCAGACCGATCAGCATCATCTCGGCGAGGTATTGGGCGACCAGGGAGGGCTTGCCGACGCCAAGGGACACCAGTATGCCCATCTCCTGACGTCGGTCGTTCATCCACAGCAGCAGCATGAGACTGAGCACGAGCACGGCCGAGACGGTAACGCCGATCAGGGCGCCGCGCATCATGGAGCGCACGCCGCGGGCGGCATGCAGCATGCTCGACGAATACTGGTCGTTGCGCGTGATCTGATAGTTGTTCCAATCCACCGGGAGTTTCTTCGCGGCGTCCATGGTCTTCTCCACGTCAACGCCCTTGGACAGCACGAAGGTGGCGTCCTGGTATATTTCCTTGCCGTCCTTGTACTGGTACAGATCGCGTGTGGTATCCAGATCGGTGTAGATGGTGTTGGCGGTGAGTTCCGCTCGGCTGGATACCTTTCTGGCGCTGTCGCCCTTGAATATGCCCACGATGGTGGTCTTGACGGTCGCCGTCGAATGTGATTCGTTGTCGGCGTCGTAGGCGTTGGCCTTGAGCGTGAGCGTGTCTCCGACTTTGAGCCCGTTGGCTTTGGCGAGATCCTCATGGATCATCGACGTGTACTTGTCGGAGGCCTTCAGATGCCGTCCTTCGGCCATGCCGAGCGTGCGCGACGTGAACACGTTGAGTTTCGACGAATCATTCGTGCCTATGACGTTGGCGGCGTTGCCGAACTGCTGCTCCTTGGTCGCATCGTAATCATCGCCGCCGGGGACCTTCGCCACATTCGCCCCCACGAGATCGGCGGTGGCGTTCTGACGGACCATATACGAATCGACCCCGGGCAGTTGGGCGATCCTGCGCACGTCGGCGGGACGCACCATGCCACCTCCGCGAGGCGTGAGCATGCTGCCCTGCAGGTTGCTGGCCAGCACGAACCCGCCGACCGCTTCCTTCTCGATTCGTCCGGCGGCCTGTTGAGCTGCCCGAGAAACCGCGATCGTGGATAGCATGCTCGCCGTTATGATGGTCAATACTATAAGGAGCACTATGGTTCGCACTCGTTTTCTGAGCACATAGCGCACCGACCGTGCAACGAACGTCATCAATACCTCCTGTGGGCCTTGGGCTTTTCGCCCAAAATGCGAAACATGCCGCGTTTCGCCGGTTAGTTAGCCGCGACAATACATGATGCACCTCAAGATACGGGGAGAGATACGCCTTGGGCGAAAAACGGAACAGCGGCGAATGTCGGTTATTCTGGATTTTGGTCCATCTCGGGCCGCGTCGATGCGTCGGCTCGAGAGGAATCAGCGCTCGCGCCTCACCTTCGAGGCGGCGAACACGAGGAGCGGCTCGTCATAGTGGATTGCACGGAAAGCCCACTATTCTCATGGTCTCTCTGCCCTAATTAGAACACCTCACTCCGCAGCAATCGCGGCCTTGAGCTCCTCGACCTTGTCGGTCTTTTCCCACGGGAACTCGACGTCGGTCCGTCCGAAGTGGCCATACGCGGCGGTCTTCAAGTAGATCGGGCGCTTCAGGTCGAGCTCGTCGATGATGGCGGCGGGGCGCAGGTCGAAGACCTTGCGTACGGCGGCGGCGATCTGGCCGCGCGTCACGCCTTGCTCGGTGCCGAAGGTCTCTACGTTGACGGATACCGGGTCGGCAACACCAATAGCGTAGGCGATTTGGATCTCGACTTTGTGGGCCAGGCCGGCAGCCACGATGTTCTTCGCAACCCAACGGGTGGCGTACGCGGCGGAACGATCGACCTTGGACGGGTCCTTGCCGGAGAACGCGCCACCGCCGTGGTGGGCAGCGCCACCGTAGGTGTCGACGATGATCTTGCGGCCGGTCAGACCGGCGTCGGCCGCCGGGCCGCCCAGGATGAACGAACCGGTCGGGTTGACCAGCTGGCGGTAGTTGTCATGCGGCACCTTGGAACCCAGCACCTCATCAAGCACCGGGTCAATCACATGCTTCTTCAGCTCAACAGCAAGCCAATCCTGCGTAACCTCAGGATCATGCTGGGTGGAGATCAGCACGGTGTCCAGACGAACGGGCTTATCGTTATCGTCATACTCAATGGTTACCTGGGTCTTGCCGTCCGGGCGCAGGTGCGGCACTTCACCGGACTTGCGCACCTCGGTCAGACGGAAGGCGAGGCGATGTGCCAAGTAGATCGGAAGCGGCATCAGCGTCGGGGTCTCGTCGGTGGCGTAGCCGAACATCACGCCCTGATCGCCGGCACCCTGTGCTTCGTAACGTTCTTCGCGGCTGGCGGCGGTCTCCTGATCGCCAGTCAGACGGGCAACGCCCTGGTTGATTTCGGCGCTCTGCTCGGTGATGGCCACGACCACGCCGCAGGAATCGGCGTCAAGGCCGACTTCGGAAGAGGTATAGCCGATGTTGCGCAGGGTTTCGCGGACCTTGGACTGCACGTCGCAGTACCCCTTGGACGTGACTTCGCCGAAGACCAGGAACACGCCGGTGGCGGCGGAGGTCTCCACGGCCACATGGCTGGACGGATCCTGGACCAGCAGATCATCAAGAATGGCGTCGGAGATTTGATCGCAGACCTTGTCAGGGTGGCCTTCGGTCACGGATTCGGCGGAGATAAGCCGATGTTCTTCTGTCATATCATCCCTTTCTTCAGGACTTATCGCCCCGCGGGATGCGAGGCACAATGATACGGTGTCAATTTTTACTTGTCACTGCGGAAGCGGGCATAAATAAAGGCCCGTGCCAACCAGCGCGGTGGCTCGAGCCTTACGTCTTGTTCGCTCCTGATGATGAGTTATAGCTGATTGCGATAACTCAGGCAAGCGTGTCGCTCAAAATCAGTTGTGAGAGAACTCTCAAACCATCATTCGGCGACGAACTGTCCAAACAATCCAAACGAATTGTCGGAATCGATCAGTTGCCCTCGTTGGCGTCGTCCTCGCCCAAGGTCTCCTCAAGCAGACCCTCGTCGATCTCGCGGAAGGCGATGGACAGAGGCTTCTCGTTGTTCTGGTATTCGACCAGCGGGCCGACGTTCTGCAGCAGGCCCTCGTTGAGCTGCGTGAAGTAGGAGTTGATCTGGCGTGCGCGCTTGGCGGCGAAAATGGCCAGCGCGTACTTGGAATCGGCGTGCTTCATCAGGTCGTCGATCGGCGGGTTCGCAAGACCGTCGGGTGTCGGGTCAGTACCAAAAGCCATTGTTCTTATCTCCAAACATTGGAAAATCTATCTCAGCCGAAGCAAGTGTAGCCGTTTGGGGGGACTTCTGTCAGCCCTATACCGGACTCTCGCCAGAGGAATGTATTCCAAAAAATATGTGTAAGAAACGTTACGTTTTTGCCAATTCCATTATTCGACTCTTGACAAGCGGCGTGTCCCTCGCAAAGGCTTGAATAGAGCCATGACTGAAATGCGATCTGCAAAAATTATGTCAGGGCGCGTCTTTGCAGGCGCCCGAGCCCTCTACCGTGCTGCGGGCGTCAGCGGAGACGACATGGGCAAGAAGCCCATCATCGCCATCGCCAACTCGTTCGATGAGTTCCTGCCCGGCCACGTCCACCTCAACAAGGTCGGCCGCATCGTTTCCGAGGCTATCAAGGAAGCCGGCGGCATTCCGCGCGAGTTCAACACGATGGCCGTGGACGACGGCATCGCCATGGGCCACACTGGCATGCTCTACTCCCTGCCTTCCCGCGACATCATCGCCGACACCGTCGAATACCAGTGCAACGCGCACTGCGCCGACGCCCTGATCTGCATCCCGAACTGCGACAAGGTCGTGCCGGGCATGCTGATGGCAGCCCTGCGCCTCAACATTCCGACCGTGTTCGTCTCCGGTGGCCCGATGGAGGCCGGCACCACGGTGCTCGCCGACGGCACAGTCAAGAGCACCGACCTTATCGACGTGATGTACGCCACCGCCGACGACAGCGTCTCCGATGAGGAACTGCTCAACTATGAGAAGACCGTCTGCCCGACCTGCGGCTCCTGCGCCGGCATGTTCACCGCCAACTCGATGAACTGCCTGACCGAGGCCATCGGCCTGGCCCTGCCCGGCAACGGCACCATCCTCGCCTCCCACTCCTACCGCAAGGACCTGTTCGAGCGTGCCGCCAAGCAGGTCGTCAAGATCGCGCACCAGTACTACGACGATTCCGACGATTCCGTGCTGCCACGCTCCATCGCCACCAAGGAAGCCTTCGAGAACGCCATGACCATGGATGTGGCCATGGGCGGTTCCACCAACACCGTGCTGCACATCCTCGCCATGGCCCAGTCCGCCGACGTGGACTTCACCCTGGACGACATCGAGCGCATTTCCCACACCGTGCCGTGCATCTGCAAGGCCTCGCCGTCCGGCAAGTGGGAGATTTCCGACGTGCACCGCGCCGGCGGCATCACCGGCATCCTCGGCGAGCTCGACCGCGCCGGCAAGCTGCACACCAACGTGCACTCCATCGACTACCCGACGCTGGAAGCCAAGCTGGCCGATTGGGACATCATGCGCCCGACCTGCACCGAGGAAGCCCAGCAGATGTACAAGGCCGCTCCTGGCCACATCATCTCCCCGGAGCCGTGGACGCACACCACCCTGTTCGACTCGCTCGACCGCGACCGTACCAACGGCGCCATCCACGACATCGATCATCCCGAAATCCATGAAGGCGGCCTCGCCGTGCTGCGCGGCAACCTGGCCCCCGACGGCTGCGTGGTCAAGACCGCCGGTGTTCCGCCGGAGATCTGGAAGTTCCGTGGACCGGCTCTGGTGGTCGACTCCCAGGAGCAGGCCATCGAGGTCATTCTGAACGATACCCTGAAGCCCGGCATGGCGCTTGTGATTCGTTACGAAGGCCCGAAGGGTGGCCCGGGCATGCAGGAAATGCTGTACCCGACCTCCTTCGTCAAGGGCAAGGGCATCGGCAAGCAGGTCGCCATGCTCACCGACGGTCGCTACTCCGGCGGTTCCTCCGGTCTGGCCATCGGCCACATGGCGCCTGAGGCTGCCAATAAGGGCCCGGTGGCGCTCATCAGGAACGGCGACATCATCGATATCGATATCGAAGCCCGTTCCGTGAACGTCGAACTGACTGACGAGCAGTTGGACGAGCGTCGCCGTGAACTCGAGGCCGGCGACGGCTACGTGGCTCACCGCAACCGCCACGTCTCCCAAGCGCTGAAGGCGTACGCCGCCTTCGCCCGCTCGGCCGACAAGGGTGCGACGCGTGACCCGGAGCTGATCAACAAGCTCTCCGGTCTCGACTGATCGCCGATTGTATAGCTGAAAAGCCCGGTATCTTCCTCGCGAAGATGCCGGGCTTTTTGCTGTGCTTCCGATGACGGGAGCGATATTGCTTGTTATCGCACGCAGGCGGCGGGGGAGAGGCGTGCGCCTCGGGCCCAGTCGGCGGCGCGCATGGCCTTCTTGCCCTGCGCCTTGACTTGGATGAGTTCCAGCGGCGTGCTGCCGGTACCAACCCACACGTTCTTCTTGCCCACCTTCAGCTCGCCGGGCTTGAGATCGGCCGGAGTGTTGGGATTGGACTGGTCGGCCGGTTGCGCGGCGAGGATATGCAGGGTGAGGGATTTAGCGGTTGACCCGTCATTATCGGCGATTGGCCCCTCCGCAAACAGTTCGGTCCATGCCCCAGGATGTGGCGTGCAGGCGCGAATCTGGCGGTCGATGGCTCCGGCCTCGTCCGTCCAACTGATGCGGGCGTCCTCCACCGTGATCTTGTGCGCATATTCCAGGCATTCGGCCGGCTGCGCGGTGAATGTGGCGGTGCCTTCGCCGACGGCGGCCAGAGCATCCACATACATGGGTGCGCCTTCTTCGGCCAGACGGTCAAGCAGTTCGCCGGAGGTCTCACGGCCGGTCAGTTCGATGGTCAGGGAAGCGACGATCGGGCCATCGTCCAAGCCCTCGCCGACCTTGAACACGTCGGCGCCGGTGGTCGGGTCGCCTGCCCAAATCGCACGCTGGGCGGGAGCGGCGCCACGCCACTTTGGCAGGTTGGAGAAATGCAGGTTGTACCAGCCCATGGGTACTGCGTCGAGTACGTTCTTAGGCAGGATATTGCCATAGGCGATGACAGCGGCGATATCCGCATGCAGGTCGTTCAACGCCTCCATGAATTCGGGGGAGCGGGGTTTGAGATCGATGACGGGCAGCCCGAGTTCCAGAGCCTTCGCCTTGACCGGGCTGGGCGTGAGTTTGCGGCCGCGACCGGTAGGCGCGTCGGGGCGGGTGATGACGCCGACCACGTCGAAGCGTGGGTCGGTGGCAAAGGCCTTGAGCGAGGGCACCGCCACGTCGGGGGTGCCGGCGAATACGAGTTTGAGCATGGTCCTCCTTGAAATGTCGATGCTCACTGCACGGCCGGAATGTTCACGCCATTGGCGATGAGCAGTTCACGCAGCTTGACCGGATCCTGGAAACGTACGCCACGGATGCCGGCCGCATTCGAGCCGACGATGTTCATGGCCTTGTCGTCGATGAACAACGCGCCATCGGCATTGATGCCGAACTGGTTCAACGCGGCCTCGTAGATTTCCTTGTGCGGCTTGCGCAGCTTGACAAAACCGGAGACGAGCTTGCCATCAAGCTGCTGCAGAATATCGCACTGTTCCTCGGCCACGTGGAACAGGCTGGATTCCCAGTTGCTCAGGCCCCACACGCCGATGCCGGCGGCCTTCAGGTCATTGACCAGCACGCGCGCGCCCGGCACGATGCCGGTCAGGGAGTCGCGGAAGTTCTTGATGTAGTAGTCGAGGATGTCCGCCCACTTATCGCCCTTGTCACGGCGCATGATGGCGATGGCCTCGTCGGTGCTGGTGCCGCCGTCCATCAGGTCGTTGGCATCGTAGAAGCCGGAGATGTCGTTGTCGAGGAATTCGTCGATGGTCTTCTGGCTGTAGCGGGGGATGAGTACGGCGGCCGGATCCCAGTAAATCAGCACGTTGCCGAAATCGAAGATCACGTCGGTGATCGGCTTGCCGGCGTTCTCGGCGGCCTCGCCGTCCGCGACCAGCACGTCGTAATCCATATCCGGCTCTCCAGGCCAGCCCTTCATGGTGTCCTCCTTATAGCGATGTTCGTTCTGTAATTATCGTTTCACGTGTTGAAGACGATTAGATCAGGTCTTTGGGATCTACTCGGAAGCGAAGCTCGCCGGGTTCGCGAGACGCCACATGACGAGCGGTTTCCCGGTGCAGTCGGGCCGCCAGCTCGGCTCGCCGACTCTGCGGCACACGGATTACTGCCTTCACCCGGTCGGCCGTGGCTTCGAGCTCCCGGGCGTCGACCGTGTCCGGTTGCGCGATCGGCACCGGGCCCAACATGCCGGGCAGCTCGCCGCAGGCCGTCCAATCGCCGCCCAGGGCGCCGATACGCTGCATCAGCGTCATCACCGCATCACGGCGGCCCCACACGCAGGCGGCGGCCACGGCCGGCGGCATACCGGTCTCCACACGCTCCTCAAGATCCTTGGCTGCAAGAATCCTCGAATCCCAGAGCATCAGCGATTGGGCGATGGCCGGGTCGGTTTCGCCGAGAATCAACGCCTGGCCGCCACGGGAACGCGGCGCGCACAACGACACCGCACGCATCCACGCGGTCAACGTATCCAACCGAGCATCCACGCCCAACGCATACAGGCTGGTCCAAGCGTCGAGCACGGCCACTGCGCGATACTCATGACCGGATGTTCCCTGCGCGGCACTGACCGGACGCACGCGCGGTTCGAAACCGGGAGTGGCGATGACAATCATCGGCTGGCAAGCCACATCGCGCACCAGACCCTGCGTCTTGCTGGACAAAACTACTGGCACGCCACGGAACAATCCGGCCAGCTCCGCCGCAGTGCCGGCAGCCCCCACCCGCACCACGCGCATACGTTCATGCCCACAGCCCGGACACTTCCAGTTGATGGCGGCAGCCCCGCACCAGCGGCATCGCGGTGTGGAGTCCCGGCGGTCGGCCGGCAGTTGCAATGGTCCGGAACACTTGGCGCAGCGCACCTGACGATGGCATTTCGCACAGCTCAAGGTCTCGCTGACATTGTCTTGCGGAATGGACAACAGCACCGGGCCGCTCTCCAGCGCTTTGGAAAGCACGCGGACAGCTGTATGCGGCACACGTGCGCCGATGGACGGGTCGGCAAGACGCGCAAGCTCATCGCGATTGAGCCAACGTACCCAAGGCGTCGCATTCTTCAGCGGCGAGGCGAGCGGGTGAATCGCGGTGGAATAGCCGCTCACCGGGGTCTCCACCGTATCCGGGCCGGTGTTTTCCCACTGGCTTTGCGGGGTGCGCGCATTGGCCATGGCCACGAACACGCCGCCATGGGACTTGGCGCGCAGCCGCATCACGCCACGGGCCTGTGGATATGGCATCATACCGTCCATGTTCTGATAGGCGGCATCCTCCAGAATGGCGAACAGTGCCGGGCCTGCAACCGGCGCATACATCACCGCGCGGGTGCCGATCACCACCTTCACCTGGCCCAACGCCACGGCCAGATACGTGCGATACCGGTCGGCCGCAGGCATGGTCTCCGCATTGAGCACGGCGACGTCGCCCACCCAGCCGCCGGCGGGTGCCGGGGCGAACGGTTTGAGTCCATAATTGCGTAGCATAGGCATCAGGTCTTCGACCTCGCGCATGGTGGGCAATTCAACTACGGCAGCCTTACCGGCACTCAACGCAGTGGCCACCATCCATGCCATGTTTCGTTGCCACTCCTGTGCACCGGGCAACGAATCAAACACAAAAGATTGGAAACGTTGACCGGTAAGCGCGTCATGAAGCACATTGACATCGGCGTAATTGGCGGTCAGACGACGATACCCCTGCGCAGCTCCCTCCGAAACGGTACTGGCAACGGCAAAGGTAGAGCCAGCAGGTTTGGTCCCATCGGGATTGGTGCCACGCCCGGCAAAACCACCCTGCGTATTATCCGGCAATGAGCCGCCGACCGGCCGACGGAACGATGCGGCCAACCGCTGCTCGGTCTCTACCTTGGCCACGCGCGGTGGCACGGCGAAACGCAGAATATTGGCCCGTGTGCCGCCATAGGCTTTGGCAACCAGACTGATATCCTCACGCATCGAAGCGGGAACCAGTACATCGGGGCTTAGCACTCGCTCGATATAGCGAATCGAAGAGCGCGGCGTATCGCTGGTATCGGTGCGTGCCCAGATCACGCCGCTGACCCTCTGACCGCCAAACCGCACGCGCACCAGCACACCCGGTTGTGCGGCCTCGCTGTCTTTTTCATCAATGAAGTAATCGAATGTCTGACCGAGGTGGAGCGCCTGCACATCCAGCACGACTTGCGCTATGGGATGCTGCTCGGCCGGCGTATGCTCCGCAGGCGCACGTTTACGCCGCTTGCGGGGAGCCAGCCCCGCAAGCGTCAACTGTTCTGCGCCTGAAGTAGTCATGGCTCAACTATAAGTGCCGGAGCCGAGGTCGGTAAAATTTTACCGGCGCAGGTAATCGAGTACGTGGGTTAGGTCGCGGTCGTTGATGGCTTTGTCGGCGGCGAGCTGGGTCTTTGGCTTGGCACAGAACGCGAGACCCAGGCCGGCGGCCTGAATCATCGGAATATCGTTGGCGCCATCGCCCACAGCCACGGTCTGGCTCATCGGAATACCCAAACGGTCCGCCCATGTCTGCAAGACGTGCAACTTCACGGTCTTGCTCACGATTTCGCCGAGCACCTTGCCGGTCAAGCACCCATCGGCAACCTCAAGCCGGTTGGCGATCCAATAGTCGATATGGCCCTCGGCCGCCAGCATATCGACCACTTCATGGAAGCCGCCGGACACCACGCCGACCTTCCAACCGTGTTCATGCAGCGTGTCGATAAGCTCCAGCGCACCCTTGGTGAAATGCAGCTTGTCATGCACCGTATCGAACGCGGAAACCGGCAGCTCCTTCAGCAGCGCCACACGAGCACGCAAGGCGTCGCAGAACTCCAGTTCGCCGCGCATGGCGCGTGCGGTCACTCCGGCAATCTCCTCACCGCAGCCAGCCACCACGCCCAACTCGTCGATAACCTCTTCGTCAATGAGCGTGGAGTCCACATCCATAACCAGCAGGCCGGGCTCGCTCAGCGTCGGCACAAAAACCGCAGAACCAGCCGGGCTCCCAACTTCGCTCTCGGCGGACTTGTCAATAAAATGCACATCTTCTTGCGTCATGCTCCTGATTCTGGGAAAACCTTGGGACAATGCCCTCTATGAGTTTTTCCATGGCAGCCGCCACCATTCTTGCGACCGACCCTACGCCCATCTGCACCACCACCGAACCCGGCCTGATCGGCACCATCACCGACTGGCTGATCATGCTGATGGAAACCATCGGCGGTATCGGCGTGGCCTTGGCCATCGCCCTCGAATCCATCTTCCCGCCCATCCCGTCCGAAGTCATTCTTCCGCTCGCCGGCTTCACCGCCGCACGCGGCACCTTGAGTCTGCCGGGCGCAATCATCTGGGCCACCATCGGCTCCGTACTGGGTGCCTGGACCTTGTACGGCATCTCCCGCTGGGTGGGCCTGCATCGCATCAATCTCGCGGCAGACAGAATCCCCGGCGTCAGCCGCAAAGACGTGAGCAAAGCCAACGACTGGTTCACCAAATACGGCACATGGTCGGTGCTCATCGGCCGTGTGATTCCCGTGGTACGCTCGCTGATTTCGATTCCCGCCGGGTTCAACCGCATGAACTTCCTGCACTTCACCGGCTGGACCCTGCTCGGCTCGGCCGTGTGGAACACCATCCTCGTTTCCGCCGGTTATCTACTCGGCGACCAGTGGTGCTCGATTCAGGGCGCGCTCGGCGTGTTCGAGGACGTGGTCATCGCGGCCGTGATTGTGGTCATCGTATGGTTCGTGGTGCGAAAAGTGCGTACTGTGATACGTAACAGGAAATCCGCCGACGGCAACGAATAGGGTCTGCCGACTGCCATAAGTTGCCGAAAATCCCGGATAGAAGGGAAGCGAAGAACCCGCATGAGCGACACCGAAGATCTCGCCGCGCTGAACGATCGCCTGATGGCCAAGAACCATGCGCTCGCCGAAGCATTGAACCGTGCCGGCAAGGAACTGACCAAGGCGAAGTCACGGCTCGCCCAGCTCGCTCAGCCGCCGCTCACCTTCGCCACCATGGTCAAGGTCGATTCCACCCGCACCGACGCAGACGGCATCCAGCACGCGTCGGCCGAAGTCATTTCCGGCACCCGCCGCATGGTGGTGCCCGTGGCATCCAACGTCAACGCCGCCCGTCTGACCGCCGGGGCCACCGTGATGCTCAACGAGAAGCTCGTGCTGGTCGAGCAGCGCGACGCTGACACCGTGGGCCAGATTCGCAGTGTCAAGCAGGTACTTGACGATGGTCGACTGATCGTTACCGACGCCTCCGGCAATCCCGTGCTCATCCGCCGTTCCGGCGCGCTCGCGTATGCGGACATCAATCAGGGCGACCGCATCATCGTCGATCCGTCCGTCCGCCTCGCCATCGAAGCGCTGCCCGCCGAGGGCGACAAGGATCTGGTGCTGGAGGAGACCCCGGACGTCACGTTCGCCGACATCGGCGGCTTGGATAGTGAGATTGGTCGTATCAGGGACGCCGTCCAACTGCCGTTCCGGCATCGTGCGCTGTTTGAGCGCTACGATCTGAAGCCGCCGAAGGGCGTGCTGCTGTACGGCCCGCCCGGCAACGGCAAGACGATGATCGCCAAGGCCGTGGCGAACGCCCTGTGCGAGGGTGGTTACGATTCGAATGGCGACGGCTCGATCAGCCCGGCCGAAACCCGCGTTAAAGGCGTGTTCCTGTCCGTCAAGGGCCCGGAACTGCTCAACAAATACGTCGGCGAATCCGAACGGCTGATTCGCCTGATCTTCCAGCGCGCCCGCGAACGCGCCGCGGATGGCAATCCGGTGGTCGTTTTCATCGACGAAATGGATTCGCTGCTGCGCACCCGCGGCTCCGGCGTCTCCTCCGACGTGGAGACCACGATCGTGCCCCAGTTCCTCTCCGAACTTGACGGCGTGGAATCACTCGACAATGTGATGGTGATCGGTGCCTCCAACCGCGTGGACATGATCGATCCGGCTGTGCTGCGACCGGGGCGTCTCGACGTCAAGATTCGCGTCGGCCGGCCCAAAACCAATCAGGCCATCGCCATCGTGGACCATTACCTCACCGACGACCTGCCTCTGGAAAATGGCGTCGACGCGCACGCCTTGTCCGCCGTGCTGGTGCATGACATCTACGGAACCTCCGAACGCCGCCATCTATGCGACGTGCAGGAGGAGAACGGCCAGTGGCATGCGCTCTTCCTGGCCGACGTGGTCTCCGGCGCGATGCTCAAGAACATCGTGGACCGGGCCAAGACCCGAGCGGTCAAGGAATCCATCGAAACCGGCTCGGACGTGGCGCTCACCGTGCCGCTGCTCGCCGCCGCCGTGGAAGACGAATACCGCGAGACCCGCGATTCCATGGCCGACGTGGACCCCGAACAATGGTCGCGCATCAACGGCATGGACCCGATCCGCCGCATCCGCACCGCCGAATAGCTCAAGCTCAAGGAGCGCTACATGACCGTCAAACGAGTGATGGGCACCGAAACCGAATACGCGGTATCCCTGAACACCCCGGATCGCTACAATCCGGTGCAACTGTCCTTCGACGTGGTGAACGGCGCCGCGGACAGCCACAGCAAATCCATCCGCTGGGACTACCGGCAGGAGGACCCGGTCAACGACGCGCGCGGCACTCGCCTCGAACGCGCCGCCGCCCGCCCGGACATGCTCACCGACGCCCCACAACTCAACATCACCAACGTGATCGCCCCCAATGGCGGCCGCGTCTACGTGGACCACGCCCACCCCGAATACTCGGCACCGGAAACCACCGACCCGTTCGAAGCGGTCCGCTATGACCACGCCGGGGACCTCATCATGCAGGCCGCCACCGAACGCGCCCGCACACAGACCGGCACCCCCGTCGCCCTGCATCGCAACAATGTGGACGGCAAGGGCTCCTGTTGGGGCACGCACGAGAACTATATGATGGCCCGCTCAGTGCCATTCGATTTGGTCACGCGCCTGATGACCCTCCACTTCGTCACCCGCCAGATCTACGCCGGCTCCGGCCGCGTGGGAATCGGCGAGAACAGCGAGATCCCGGGCTACCAGCTCAGCCAGCGCGCCGACTACATCCATGCCAAAGTCGGTCTGCAAACCACCTTCGAACGCCCGATCATCAACACGCGCGACGAATCCCACTCCACCGACGCATACCGCCGCCTGCACGTCATCGTTGGCGACGCTAACCGCATGGAGGTACCGCAGGCCCTGAAACTCGGCACCACGAGCATGCTGCTGTGGCTGCTCGAACACGCGGACGAAGCCGGATTCGATCTGAACGTCTTCCTCGACGAGCTCGAACTGGCCGACCCGGTCGAAGCCATGCACACCGTCTCCCATGACCTGACGCTGGGCGCAAGCCTGCCGCTGGCCAACGGCGGCGAAACCAACGCATGGCTTATCCAGCTCAAACTGCGCCAAGCCGTCTACCAGGTCGCCGCACTGGTCGAAGGCACCGACACCGCCGGCGAGCCCGCCTGGCCGGACAAATCCACCACATCCATCATGGCGATGTGGCAGCAGGCGCTCATCGACTGCGCCTCCATCCGCCATGCCGCCGACGATGACGAACGCCTGGCCATGACCGGCGAGGCCAGCCGCATCGAATGGCTGCTCAAATGGCAGCTGCTCGAAAAACTGCGCCGCAAAATCACCGCGGCAGCTGTGCCCAGCGTGGCTAACGGATGGAATGATCCGCGACTGAAGGTCATTGAACTGAAATGGGCGGCGCTCGACCCCGCGGACAGCATCTTCACCAAACTCGAACCCCGCACCGAACGGGTGGTGAGCGCCGCCGACATCGCACGCGCCGCCACCGAACCGCCGGCAGACACCCGCGCCTGGCTCAGGGCGAAACTCGTTGCACGATTCGGCGATGAGGTGGCCGCCGCCAGCTGGTCCCGACTCACTGTTCGCGACCCGCGCGCCGCAGACGAGGGCGAGGCTGTCGAATTCTACGGCAATGCCGGCCATATGGCCGCTACCGACCATCACCTGTTCTCCCTCGACATCTCCGATCCGCTCGCCTTCACCAAGGCGCACTGCGAAACCGAACTCAATTTAGCCGAACACGCCATCGATCTGCTGAAGTCGCTGGCCATCAACGCCGAACGATAGACTTGATAGCTATGGAAGAAACACGCGAAGAGACCCCACAGGACCTGCGCAACCTTGCGCTCAAAGTCGCCGGCCTTCTCGAAGAAGCCGGCCAGCATGCCCTCCACGACCAGCTCAATCCGCGTAACCTCGCCCAGTCGAGCACCGAGAACGCGGATCGTGGTCCCCGCTATAAGCTCGAAGTCGACAGCAAGATTATGCGCTTTATGAGCGCCAGAATCGCCGACATCGCCCACTTCGACGGCTTCTGGACCACCCGACCCGCCGAAAGCCGCCCCGGCCAGCGTTACTGGTACATCGGCAAGATCGACGGTGTGATCAACTACATACGCCGCATGAGCGAATGGACGGTAACCGCCGCCCTGTTCGAATTCGGCCCGGACAATGAGCCCAAGCCGATCATCGGCATCGTGCATGCCCCGGCCCTCGGCCTGACCTACCTGGCCGCCAAGGGAGCGGGTGCCGTGCGCATCCACAAAACCGCGGTCGGTGAGAAGCGCGACAAGGTCGTGCCGTCGATGACCTCCTCGCTGGACGGTTCCGTGCTGAGCTACGGCATGTCCTTCCTGCCCGACGAATCGCAGCGCGCGCTCGACGTGGCCTCCTCGCTCGCCGGACGCCCGGCCGACATCAAGCGTGTGGGCCCCGCCTCGCTCGACCTGTGCAAAGTGGCCGACGGCACCTATGACGCCTACTTCGAGCCGATGCTGCACGTGTGGGATATCCCCGCCATCGCCGCCGGCACCGTGGTGGTTTGGGAGGCGCAGGGTACGCTGAGCCGTTGGGACGGCGAACGTATCCACTGGCGTCACGATAACGATGTAGTGGCCTCCAACGGACTCATCATCCGCGAACTGCAGCATTACCTGCAGCAGTATCCGTGGCCCGACTCCATCAACCAGCGATAATTTTTTTGACTCCTCCGGCTCCCCTCGGGTGAGGGGAGCCGTCGGCCGAAGGCTGACTGAGGGGAGTTTGACAGCCCAAAAAGAAGACAACATGCCACAACAATTCGAACAACCTCAAGCACAGCAGGCCGTGACCCAGGAAGACGACGCCCTCGCCACCACGCAGGCCGCCACCCAAACCGAGTCCACCGACCAGGCCGACGTGTTGGACGACATCCTCGACGACATCGAATCCACCTTGGAAACCAACGCCGAGGAATACGTCAACAGCTTCGTGCAAAAAGGCGGCGAGTGATGCCCCAACTGCGTGACAGCGGCACCCGCTCCCTGCACGCCACGGAACCCGTACCATCCGCCGAGATGGACGGGTTCTGCCGTATTTTCGGCGTCGAAACCGAATACGGCGTGGCCGTCACCGGTGCCGAACGCCCCGTGGACGCCGGCCAGGTGGCGATGACCATGTTCCAGCCCATCGTCTCCCGTTCCCGCTCCACCAACACGTATCTGGCCAATGGCTCACGTCTGTATCTGGACGTCGGATCCCATCCCGAATACGCCACCGCCGAGGCCCGTGACCCGCGCGAGGCCTTGGGGCAGGATCTTGCCGGCGAACATGTGATGCGCAATCTGGCCCTGAAGGCCCAGCGCAAGCTGCGCGAATCCTACAGCGAACACGCCACGATCCACGTGTTCAAAAACAACGTCGACTCCGCCGGCCACGCCTTCGGCTGCCACGAAAACTACCTGGTCCGCCGCTTTGTGCCGTTGGAGACCATCGAACACCAGCTGCTGCCGTTCCTTATCACCCGCCAGCTGTACACCGGTGCCGGCCGCATGACACCGGATGGCTTCCAGATCACCCAGCGTGCGGACTTCCTGGACGAGGCCGTCTCCTCGGCCACCACCCGCTCCCGCCCGATGGTCAACACGCGCGACGAACCGCACGCCGACCCCGACTCCTTCCGCCGGCTGCATGTGATCATCGGCGACTCGAACCGTTCGCAATGGTCCACATGGATGAAGCTCGCCGTCACGCACCTTGTGCTGTGCGCGATCGAAGATGCCTTCCGCCTCGGCACCCCGTCCGGTTTTGAACACTGCGCCTTCGCCGACCCGGCTGCGGCCAATCGCACCGTCAGCCGATTCCTCGACGACCCGCACGCCGAACTGACGCTCGAATCAGGCGAATCCGTGTCCGCACTGGGTCTGCAGCGCCGGTATTATGCGGCGGTCAAGGCCTTCATCGAAACCCATGGCGATGCGCTGGCAAGTTCGCTGCCGGCCACCACGATCGTCACGATTATGGGGGAGTGGAGCCGCGTTCTGGACGCGCTGGAGCGTGGTGCATACGATGCGCTCGCCGACCGCGTGGACTGGGCCGCCAAGAAGCGTCTGTTCGATGCGCTCAAACGCCGTCGCCCGGACGTCACCTTCGCCCAGATGGAACAGCTTGAGCTTGACTACCACGACATCGCCAATGGCCGCCTGTACGGTTCGCTGACTTCCCGCAACCAAATGCGTGAGCTGCTGACAGGAGACGACGTGGAATACGCCGTGCACAACCCGCCGACCGACACCCGTGCCGCCCTGCGTGGCCGGTTCGTGGACGCGGCCCTGAACGTCGGAGCCCAGTTCTCCGCCGACTGGACCCACCTGACCCTGACCGCCCCCGAACGCCGGGAAGCCATACTCCTCGATCCCTTCGAGGCCGAGCCCACCCCGGAATTCGAGCAGCTTATGGAAGCGCTGTAGATTCCACAGGAGTTCTTCACCAGCAAACCATTCAAGCTGGAGTCCGACAACTCGCTTTCCGTTGATGCGGCCGTGGAACATCTGCTGAGGCATGCAGCGCAGCGGCAAAGGGAGAATCCGGGCAACCATGTACGTCGGCACCGTCCTGCAGCCCTCCTGTTTCGCCGCAACTGACTACACCGACGGGTTCGGGCGTTTCATCACGAGAACGCCATTGCGATGCACCGTATACGCGCCGCCGTCACTGCCCCGTTCCGCCCGGAACAGGACGATCGGCTCCCCGGCGATGTCGCGCAGTTCGACATCCGATTTGCCACGTGTCAGATAGAAGTCGAATATGGCGTCGTCGGATTGACGCACGGTGTGCAGAACGTCAGAGGTCACGCCGCTGGCGGGCGACCGCAGGTTGGCTTCCGGCTGCCGGCCATCCTGTGGTCGCGCGGCAAGCCAGCCTCCCACGAATCGCGTCAGATCGCTCACGCCCAGATCGCAGCCGAGGAAATACGCCTCCCCTTCGCCGTACGTGTTGCGGGTGATCGCGGCCGTGCCGTCAAGCTCCCACTCATTCGCTTCTTCGCCGGCATACGCGGCAAGCACCTGCACATGCGGTCCGGCGACGGTCACGTCGTTCTGCCACAGGCGGGTCACGGCACCGTCCATCGTGGGCGAATCCCCGGTGGATGCCAGCCGAATCTCGCTCGGCTCGTCTTCCGTCTCGGTACCGAGAATGTTGAATTCCTCGCCACGAACGCCCAGCATCGAGCGCAGCAGTCCATCGCCCGCACCGGGGTATCCGCCGAGCCACGTGTGGAAGCGCTCGTCGAGCAGGCCGGTCGCGTAACCGACCACCACGCGGCCTCCGTCCTGTACGAAACCGGCCAGCCGTCGCGTATCGGCGTCGCTCAGCATCAGCACGGTCGGCAGGACGATGGTCTTGTATGAACTCCAATCGTAGGCAAGCGGCACGATGTCGGCGCGGGCACCCGCGTTCAGGAACGCGCGGTACCAGTCACGCACGTCATGCCAATGGTTGAGTTTCATGCTCGGCAACGTCTCGGAGCGGGTGGCCCACTCCGATTCGGCGCTGAAAAGGATCGCCGTGTCCGCATGCGCCAATTCGCTTCCTTGGACACCGGCATCGGCGAGCGCTTGCAACGTCGCGCCCAGTTCGCATACCTGACGGAACAGTTTCGTGTTCTCGCCGGCGTGCGGAACCATGGCGGAATGGAACGCTTCGGCGCCGAACGCGGATGCGCGCCATTGGAAGAAGTTGATGGCGTCGGCGCCCATGGCCACGTGGGCCAGGGAGTCGCGCACCGTTTCCCCGTTGCGTTTGCGGGTGTTCAGAGGTTTCCACTGCACCGCCGAAGTGGAATGTTCCATGACGTACCATGGTTTGCCGAGCGCCAGCGAATCCACGAGCGCGTCGGAACAGGCCAGCTCGTCGAGGTGGGACTCGCCTTCGTGGAAGTAGTGGTCGTTCGACACGAAATTCACTTCCTCCGCCCAAGCGGCGTAGTCCATGCAGCATTGGTCGGTGGAGATCATGAAGTTCGTGGTGAACGGCTTGTCGGGGCAGATTTCGGCGATCGCGTCACGTTCGGCCTTATAGAAGTCAAGCAGCATGTCGTTGCCGAACCGTTCAAAATCAAGCTTCTGACCGGGATTGACCATCGAGTCGGCGCCCATGAACCGTGGGATGAGGACTTCGTCGAAACCGGTCATCTCCTGTCCCCAGAACGTGGTGCCCCACGCTTGGTTGAGCGCGTCGATGGTGCCGTACTTGCGGCGGCACCATGCGCGGAAGGCTTCGAGCGCATTGTCGGAGTAGTCGTCGCGGTTGTTCCACCCGTATTCGTTGCCCATATGCCATGCCGTCACATACGGGTTGGTGCCGTAGCGTTCGGCGAGTTTGCGGCATAGGGTTAGCGCGTATTCCTTGAACACCGGGCTGGTCGGGCTCCAGGATTGGCGCGAACCGGCGTTGACCGGGTGACCGTACTTGTCTCGCGGAAGAACCTCGGGATGGTTCTCGTAGAGCCACAGGGGCGCGGTCGCCGTCGCGGATGCCAGATCGACCGCGATGCCGGCCTGGCCGAGCTTGTCGATGATGCGATCGAGCCAGTCGAAATTCCAATGGTCTTCGGTGGGCTGGAGGCGATCCCAGCTGAAGATGGCAAGGGCCACGGTGTTGACGCCGGCCTGGCCCATCAGGCGGATGTCGTCATCCCAGACGTCCTCCGGCCATTGGTCGGGATTGTAGTCGCCGCCGAAGGCGATGCCGCGTCCGTCCGCGGTCAGCAGTTTTGGCCATGCGAAGTCACGTCGCGCACGCACGATTACCTCCTTTGGCAGGTGGCGCAGGGCCACGGCCCATATCGGATACCAGCCGATACTAGCTGATGGACACTCCTGGCCGATAGGCGACACACCGCCGGTTCCGGCCCCTCTGACTTGCCGATCTTCCTGACCATACTCGATGGAGTCGGTCAGGGAAAGAATTGCTGTTATCATGATGAACATACCGGAAACGTAGACGTACCGGAAACGTAGAAAAGCGTCGACGTGACTTTGATTCGACGAGCGAGCAACCAGTACCGTGGGCTCTGCATCGGACCCAACTACTGGCCGCTCGCTCGTCGACAGGTTGTGCACCAGTAATCGGTTAGTGCGAAAGATGATGCTCGCGCTTTATGAGCACAAGCATGCCGGCCAACAAGATCGTCATCATCGCGATAACGACGACCGGGGCCACATCGGCACCAGTGGAGGCCGTTGTCTCCGGGCCGGCATTCGTCTGTCCCTTGCCATGGACATCGTCCTTCTGCCCTTGCTGGCTTCCGGACTGTCCGCCTTGGCTTCCGGTCTGATTGTCGGCACCGGGTTTGGTGTCGGGCTGTTCCGGCTTGGGGAACGCGGCATTGTATGCGGCAGCGAGTCTGCCTGCCAGAGAGCCACTATCCGACGGATCGCCGAATTGCGCTTTCACATTATCCGGCAATGCGGCCAGAGCAGTATATAGTTTCCGTACTTCGCTCGCCGACGTCTGACTGTTCAACGCACCGATACCGCGCACCAAGGAAATCACCGACTGCTGCGTGTCATAACCGGAGGAATGTTCGTAGCCGGCGAATCGTTTGGTGAAATCGAACGATCCGTCATAGGTGTTGCCGATACCGGTCAGGAAGTTGACATCGAAGAACGAACGCTCGGCCGTGGATAGCGATGCCGAGTATGGCGAATACGTACGCATGGTGATCTTGTTGTTCGCTTCATCCATGCCGACGTACTGGAAGAACGCATTGCCACCGTTATACGCGAATTGATAGTCGGACAATAGCCCCAACACTGGATTGCCGGCATCATTGGTCAGGGTCATTTGTCCGGATCCGTGATTGTGACCGGAGTACATCATGAATACCTGGTTGTACCGCTTCACGATGTTCCATATTTTTGAGCCGGCACCTTCATCGTCACCGGCTTCACCGTTGTATCCGGAATCATCATCGAGGGAGATTTCATTCGGACGTGAATCGGAGCACTTGAAGATATCGTGGCTCACCACCACAGTCGGGTTGTTCGGGTGCTCTTTGAGCACCTGCTCGAACCATCGCATATCGTCATTGCTTGCCGAGGACGAGTTGCTGACCACCGCGCCCATGTCGATGTTCATCACCAGATACTTGTAGGAGCCGTTGTCGACCAGATGGTATGAGGACAGGCCATCGGGCGAGTATGCAAAACCGTGTTCCTTTTGATACTTGCCGAAATCGGAGTCGGGTCCGAAGTGTTTCAGGTAATTGTCCGCCTTGCGCAAGCTGGGCACTCCGTAGCCATGCCGGCCTCCATTGTAATCATGGTTGCCTGGCTGCTCCAGGAAGGGGACGCCTACTTTCTGCATACGCCCGAACACCTTGGACGATGCCTGCCATTGCGCGTCACTGTCCCAGTTGTCCACCACGTCACCGAGGGACACGATGTTGGTCAAGTTGAGACTGGAGGCTTCCGAATCGAACTGGTCGATGGCTCGGTCCATCACCGTAGGCACCCAACGGATGGCATTCTGCGTGTCCGGCAAGAAAGCCATCGTATGTACGCTGGGGTTGTCCAGCACAAAACGATCGTTGGTACCATAATCCTTGAGATAATCGGTCGGGTTGGGCACGATCCAGTTGCCCCGTGCCAACGCACCGCGGGAGAATCTCACCTCCTGCAGGTTGCCGCGCAAGAACTTGTCAAAGTCGTCCTTGTTGTATTGGCTGGTATCGAAAGTGTCGTTGTAATACGACGAGCCGATGCGGAAGCGACCATCGGTCGGATCGGCATACAGACCGTTACCGTTCTTGTTGATATTGCGGAACGCTTTGGCACCGTTGGTGTATGTCACCACGTTCGTGCCATCGGATACGACGGCGATGTGATACCAAACGCCACCGTGATCCATAGTGACACCCCAGCTGGTGACGCCGTTGTTGGGATCATCGGTGTTCATGGTCGACTCATTGTCCTTGTTGGCGGCCTTGAACTGGGTTTCCTTGCAGTTGGAGACCGACAGGCTCATCGACCCCATCTCGTGTTCATCCATGTTGCTGTTTGTGGATTGCCTGGCCGCAAGCCCCATCCACGAATCGGTGCCGGCGTTGAAGTCATCGGGAAGGTAGTACACGAACTCCATGGTGTATCCGTTGACAAATTGCTCTTTGTTGATGGGAGCGTCGCTTGCGGTGATGAAATCCGCGCCTTTGGGGTCTCGCTGCTCGGGATGAGCCTTCTTATGCGCCAGATCGCTGTCGCCATTGAGTTTCAGGCTGCCACCACCGTCACCGTTCATCGAATTCGACGACCAGTTGACATAGTCGCTGAGCTTGTAATCGTCTTTCCCGTAGGTCTGCATATGCAGATCGTTGCCGTTGCCCGACATATCCTTGATGATCAGGTTGCCACCGTCGATGGAACCGGTGGAATGCGCCTGCTGAAATTTCCAATCGGCCACCACATCCAATGGGGCGCCTTCACGTTCAAACGCTGCGGCGGAGGCTACCGTACCCGGCGCTGTGAACACGGCAAGCGCTATGCACGCCACCGCTGGTTTGATGATATTGCGTATTCTCCCTATATGCATGACCAGGTTCTCCTTAGCACCTATTTCAACGACGATGCGAATGTGCCGTTGCAATGCACCTACGCATATGGCCTTTGTAAGGCTATCCGCCGCTTTTGGGAAACGAGGGCTGATTCAGGCACTGTTCATGGTGCGCGCATCAAATATCATTCGCCGTTCGGCTGATGTTCAACGTGCGATGAACCGTATGGACTTGTTACGGATTGTCCTTGTACCGGTCGAGTTGCCGTGTTGTGGACGTACCGTCTACTCCGGCTTCGGCGGCCTCCACGGTCTGCGCCTCATCGTCGACGATCTCGCCGGAAGCGAGCTTGGCGTCGAGCTCGTCAACGATCTTCGCGTGCATCTTCTCGTCGATCTTGACCTTGAACGGGCACAAGGACCGGAAGGGGGGATGCCGACAGGGAATAGAAGACTTGCGCCGCAGATGACGAATCCCATGGAGATATGCCTTGCCGATGAAGTGAGGAAGGCGCTGCGGGCGGAATGCTGTGGTGCCGCCCTGGTACTTGCTCTCACCATCTCGGACGCTTATGGGAAGATCGCTTTTCCGGAGGAAAAGGTAGGGAAAAGATACAAGGAATGGTATCGAAGATATTGCGGATACGGCTTCGGCTCGAGATAGACGGAGTCCTGAAACGCGCCGTCTCCGACGAATTCAAGACCCCGTCGGACGATTTCGTCAAACAACCACAAACGCCCCGGCGCTCATAACGAGCGACCGGGTACGTTTCATATCCCCTGCGTCATGCCACGATGTGGTCGTGTAATAGGTTCCTGTAGTCCTTAGGCTTCTGTTTTCTCTATGCTCGGTCGTCATAGGTCTGTTCCTCCGACGGTGCGGCTCTGCGAATGAAATCACCCATGCCGGGAACGGTGAATGCCAAGAGCCCACGTTCTGGCGCATATGCCAGCCCGGAATCGATGATGCCTTTTCTGACCCGTACGACATCCGCAGGCGGACGTCCCAGTCGTTCCGCGATCTCCGCCGAGCTGCACACGCTTTTTTCGAGCGAGGCCATGGCCCTCATGTATTCCCGTTCCAGTGGGCGGGCCCGTTGCCAGCGTGATTCGTATAGGCCGCTGTCCAGTGATGCCTGCGCTATGGGTTCGCCCTTGATGACGGCGGACAATGGGATTGGCGATGATTCGGATTCATCGAAGGCTGCAGAACCATATGCTTGGATGAAATACGGATACCCCTTGGAGAGCTCTATGAGACGGTTCAGGGCATCGTCGTCGAATCGCACATTGATCTTGCTGATGGTCTTTTCGAAGCATTCCCTGGTCTCGTCTTCAGGGAGCCGTCCGATTCGCTTGTACTGGAACAGGCGTTCGGCGTAGGAGCGTGATTTGGTAAGAACGCCGGGAAGGTTGGGCAGTCCCGCCGCGATGACGTAGAAGGGCAGATCCTCCTGTCCCATGCTGTGCTGCAGTCCGATGATGGTGCCCATCAGGTCGCTGGACATCACTTGGAACTCGTCGATGAACAGGAACAGGCCCGATCCTTCCTTTTTGAGTTCGCGGCATAGTTCCTCGACCATCATTTCGAGTCGCAGCGAGTCGCTGGATATGCCTTTGTCCTCGTTGCCGAACCCGATTGACGTTTTGATTACCCCGAGTTCGAAGGAAACCTCGTTGACGTGTTTGAGGGAGTCGAGCATTTTCTGTCGGAGCGTTCCTCTTCTCTCGCGCAGTATTGCTTTGGAGATGCCGTCGAAGAGGAGTTCGTAGTCGTGGGTCTCGTTTCCCGTGGCTTCCATGCGGACGGTAATGAGTCCCTGGCTGGCGGCCATGTCTTTCATTCTCAGCAGGAGCACGGTCTTGCCGACGCCTCTCAGCCCGCTGTAGACCAGTCCGCGGTCGGAGTATCCCGCTTTTGTTCTGGCGATGATTCTGTCCATGATTTCGAGTTCCTGCTCGCGTCCTACGAGTTCCTTGGGTTGTCTTCCCGCTCCGGGCGCGAATGGATTGAGGGCGTGCATCGCTTCTTTGCGTCTGGTTGAATCCACGGTGTTCATGTGCGGTTCCTTTGGCCTTCCATAAGTTCTAGGTAAAAATATACACTTATATACACATATATACATGAATATGTGAGTTCAAGCGAACTGATGCTACGCCGGCTCGTCCCCGTCCCCATCAAACTTGTGCTCATCCTCGTAGGCAACGATGCCCATATCGCCTCGATGGAGTTTCTTGAATGTTTCAGCCACTCGCGCCTGCTCATCATCGACAACAGGGCGCTCGCGGCTAAGCATGTCAGCGGACTGTCCAACGCAAGGCTCGAGGCCGTGAACAACAGGATCAAGACCACCATCAAGATCGGCTACGGCTACCGGAACCTCGACAACCTCATCGCCCTGGTCATGCTCAAATGCGGCGGACTCAACCTCCAACTCCCCGGACGCCAATAGACAGTAAGCAAGACAGATGATTCACACCCACACAAACACCCGAAGAGCCCCTTTAATCATGGGTGAGTATGCACGTCGGATCCGTAAGGCCGTTCCCAAGTGTTGGCCACGTGGTCTGCTTTGTGATTGTATGGGACCGACTCCAGCTATCGATTGTGCGACTCTCCTGATGATTTTATTTGCTTCGTTACTGCGTATTCTGCACTCCACATGTGCGAAACGTTGGAATTCCGCCAAAATTTTATTTGCCTGGTATTTGCTTGGGTGGGGTACACTGGATGGAAAAGAACTTGAGATAACGACTTGGCAGAGGGGCCGCGGAAAGGATAAGCATCATGCCGGAAGATTACGTTGAACTGGTGAAACAACTCATCGGTCACGTTTCAGAGACGCAGACGATTGAGTTCAAGGATTCCAATGCCCGATTCGAGATGATTGGCCGTGATATTGCGGCACTTGCTAATTCCGCAATTGTGGAGGGGCAAGATTATGCGTATATGGTATGGGGTGTTGAGGATTCGACGCATGCCATTATCGGGACATCATTCGATCCGCTGACGGCAAAAAGAGGCAATCAGGAACTAGAAATTTGGCTCCGTGTAAAACTCTCCAGCAATGCTGAGTTCCGATTCCTCTCAGTCGATGTAGATGGCAAACATGTCGTTGTGCTGCGTATTTGGCCGGCAGTCGGTTATCCGGTGTCGTTCGATAATGTCGAATATATTCGTTCAGGAACCTCGACCCAACCTCTGCAGAAAAATTCCCAACGTGAACAACGGTTGTGGGATTTGACTCGATCAGGAGCATTTGAGGATCAGATAGCATTGCGCTGGCTAAGCCGCGATGAAGTGCTGCATAAAATCAATTGGGCTCGTTACTTTACTCAGACCGGTATTCCAGTACCGGAAGGTGGGTCGTCCATACTTCATTATCTCGTTACAGATAACATCGTTAAGACGTTAGATAGCGGGCAATACGCTGTAACCAATCTCGGGGCGTTGTTGTTCGCAGCGAATATGGATGATTTCGAGACCGTCTCGCGTAAGGCCATTCGCATTATTCGCTACTCGGGCAAAGATCGGATTGCGGCGACTCGTTCCAAGATTTTCCTAGGTGGATATGCCTATATTGACGGTGTCATGGATTACATTCAGGCGTTATTGCCGGAGCAAGAAGTGATTGATAAGGGATTGCGTGTAACCATGAACGGTTATCCTGAATTGGCGATTCGTGAACTCGTGGGCAATATGCTCATTCATCAGGATCTTACGATACGAGGCGGTGGTCCTCTCGTGGAGGTTTTTGATGATCGTGTTGAATTTTCTAATCCAGGTGCATCCCTGATTCAGGTGCCGAGGCTGGTTAATGATCCTCCTCAGTCACGCAATCCGCGACTGGCAAAATTGGCTCGTAGGCTGCATATATGTGAAGAAGCCGGGTCTGGCTGGGATAAGATTATTCGTTCCTGTGAACTGATGCAGTTGCCTGCGCCAGAGATTCAGGAGGCTCGCGGTGATGCGCCGAGTATGCGGGTCCGTTTAATGCAGCGGCGCCCATATCGGGATCTTACGGTTGATGAAAGATTGCAGGCATGCTACTGGCATGCTTGTCTGCAGTACGCCAATGGTAATGCGCTGACTAATGCGTCTTTGCGTGAGAGGTTCGGACTATCCACATCATCCAGCTCTCAAATCTCAAGGCTGATTGCTGACGCCATATCTGACAGGTTGATTCGCCCGGTGGATGCGGATGCCGCCAATAAGAAGATGCGGTATATACCGGCATGGGTACGAGAGTGAGCAATCGTTTATGCTGATTCGGTGATAGTGCTGCCGTAGCTCTAATGGACTTTTTTTATTTGCTTCGTTACTGCGTATTCTGCACTCCACATGTGCGAAACGTTGGAATTTCGCCAAATTTTATTTGCCTGGTATTTGCTTGGGCGGGTCGCAAAGCGCGGTTGCGACACGATTCTTAGCGGTGGTGCCTTATGGCATCGGGCTTTCCTTGCAAATCGAGGTAAGGAAACTGGCCCTTAACCCGGAATTTGAAAAAGTAAAAGGTCCCTGACTGAGTTCACCAGCCAAGGACCTTTCTGGTAACAACTGAGGTTGAGGAAACCTCGGCAGTTGGGTCCAACGGGACGAAAGTCTGTGGCGCCGCCTAGAAGATTGCTCCGAAGTTGGCGCGACCTTTCTGCTAGAAGACAGCCTACCAGTATCCATCGAACCTTTCCCGTACACTGGACAGACCAAACCAAGGAGCTGTTGACGTGGCACCTCAGCGGAACAGCTGGAATCTTTTACGGGTTCCGGCTGTTCGTCTTCAATCAGGGCACCATTTCAAGGCGGAAGAATCAGGCGGCCTTTTTGCGCCCGCGGCGCTTCATGGTGCCGGCGGTGGCGTTGGCCACGTCGAAGATCACGGTCT
>OFCH01000023.1_pt1 | contig 81265 bp, 97 predicted proteins | sample 1520771 | NCBI WGS metagenome assembly OFCH01 (sample SAMEA2699034, study PRJEB24076) | metagenome | biome: Human gut stool | place: Spain | collected 2012-10-23 | reverse complement strand
TCGCCAGACGTGAATTTGCGTTGTCATTTGCTGCCTTGACCGCTTTTGGCGTTGCGGCCTGCGTTTCAGACGTACTGTTAGTGGCACTACTGAGCTGAACAATACCTTTTTGTGCCGTCGTAGCGTCCTGAGCGGTATATTTCTCGTTAGCAAGGTCATATGCTGCCTTCACAGCCTTAGGCGTCGCAGCAAGCTTTTCAGACGAGCTATTGGTGGCGCTGCTAAGTTGAACAAAGCCTTTTGAGGTTAAGGTTGCATCAGGATGATTACGTGATTGCTCATGTTTCACAATAGCTTGCTTAAGCCGCTTTGCTGAAACAGCAAGGGAATCATCTGTACCGTCATCAATTTCTTGTTCATTGGCAAATCTTGCAACCCCAACAACAGTTTCGGTTGCGGGAGGATTAATAAACTCAATATCACCAAATGTAATATTTTTAGTATCAAGAGTCTTGATTGCTATGTCACTTGATATTAAAGCAATAGTAGATGATGCTTTATTTATTATTGCTTGTTCTTGCGAGTATACAGCAAACAACGTTCCCTTATTTGTATACAATCCTATTGTATGGACAACATACTCATCTTTACTATCATCCTTCGCCGTTACATGAATTGTATCAGGGGAAACAACTTTGCCACCTATTGTGGTAAGTCGTTTTATTTCGTTTGTTATATTTGTTTGTGAAGTTGACGTGACATAATATCTACTACCTAAACCAACAGAAACAATCTCAACTTTATTTGTTCCTGTTTTGTTGGCATTAACCAGCTCCTGACGCCCGGCGTCAGTCATCGTAAATAATAATTTACTCACGCTTAATTCCTTGAATTAACAAATTGCGAATTAGCACTCGCCAATTAATCGTACATAAGACACAGGCTGACAAGCACCAACAATACCGACACCACCAGAAACATTGGCTGCTTGCGAAAATGTAAATAATGTTCTTGCCGACTTTGCGCTCTTGATACTTCTTAACGTATCTTCCAACATCTCTTTCGAAGGAACGGCACCATCAAAAGAGTTAATCGAAGCAACAATTGAGGCTGTATATGGTTCGCCAGGTGGTGATGTTTCAAACCATTCTGTTATGTTTACCTCTCCACCCAAGCTATTTACTACATCTTCAACCGCTGCCCTTGTACCCTTTATTCGCTTTGTTCGTATTATTGATTTAAAAACAGAACGCTTTAACGATACAGGCCAACTATCCCTCCATGTATCAGCATTCCATTGCCAAGCTAAATGATCGAGAACAACTGAGTCCAGGTTATCAACAACGCTATATATTTCTGTCTTATATATTAAATTGTTAATTGCTTGTAGTTCATCATCAATAGCTTTCGACATAGCTATCACGTTGGGATCTCTAGCTAAGTTAGGAGGTAAAACATCCAACAAGCTAACATTAAAGATATCAGCCATCCTCTAACCCCGCATACTGGCAATTTATATTTCTCTCTCTGGCGACCTGCGTCTCTCCAACTACAGTAAATACAGGACTTGATATTTCTAATCTTTTAGCCCCGGCATTTTTTAAACGTTGAATAATTTCATCTGGATTTATATCTCTTCCCATAACCGAACGTTGCCATTGTTTATACTCATCAAGAGCTTTCTCAACCTCACTTTGAATTAACGTTGTTCTGTTTTTGTCCGATGAGTTAATCCAGTATTTAATTATTATATCGTATTCAATGCTCTCTGGTTTCTTAACAAGAACTTTATCTGTGAATGGTCGAATATTAGTTGCAGAGAGAACGCTATTTATCTGCTCTAATAGTTCATCAGAAGGTATATCCCCGTTCTCTAACAAAGAACGGATTTCTACAGTTCCGGGCGATGGTGTATATACATTCACATCTTTTATATTCTGATTGGCTGTTCTTGTCCAATATTTATAAGAATCCTCCGGCCCTGCTGTAGACAGTTTTTCCGGCGACAGTTTTATTCTTTCAGCATAATTATCATCTGACTCTGTATCAGCACCAGAATTAGATGTTGTTAGATTCCTTACGCTGGAAACATACGGCAACGGAGTCACCAACTCGTTTATTTGCCCAGGTAAAAATCCATTCCCCGATAAGCCAGGTATAACAGCATATCCTGAGACTGTACCAACTGTTTTCCCAGCTGGTATTTCCAACAAAACATCTGTTTGGAAAATAACACTATTTCCAGTTGAAATTTGAGTGCCAGCAGGTATTGTATATATCCCCGATAATTTTGTTGACAGATTAAACTCAAATGTAGTCAAGGCAGATTGAGCTTCCAGCCTAGGCGTATCCGTCAGATAGCCTATATGGTCGAGATATTCACCCCCACCATATGTAAGAAGGTTTTGTTTTGCAGAAAAATCGATAGCTTTTCTTTGCTGTATAATAATCTCACACAATGACAAGATGAATAATCTACGTGGATCAGCAGGTGCTAATGTTTCACCTGTTATACTCTCAAAAGCCCTGATTGAACGAGTTGTTATATCAGTCGGGTTAGAATCTGCGAAAGTAATATCTGGCAAACCACCGCGCGGCAACGTCATTCTCTAACTCCTATCACAAGTTTTGGCCTAATAAAACCATCAGAAACGTCCGTTCTTTCAAAAGTAACAGAATGGATAATCGCTCTAGGCTCAAACTCACTAATTTTTTGAATTATTTCTCGTGTTGCTGTAGCAATAAAAATTGGGCTAGGGCTATCAACAAGACTTGAATTAACTCCTAATTTTCTGGCATATGGTACAGTGCCAATCTGAGTATTAATAATAGTAGAGACATTTTGCAAAACTTCTTCTACAACTGTTTTGGGCGACCAATCAATCGAGTAAGAAGGTGATGATATGGTAAACGTATTATTCATAATAATTTACCTAACGCACTTCTAGTTTTTGACTCTATATTGCCAGCAATATCAACTAATGCTTCTTTCAGAGAGGTCTGTCCGACTTCCTGTAATTTAATGCCGACGATAATCACTCGTGGATTCCCAGTTGGACCGAAATAAGTCCATGATTCCTCTATATCTGTAATTATAAAATTACCAAAATACTGAATACCAATTACAACAGGATTTACTTCCTGAATTGATTGCATTGTCCTAAGTAATGAAAGCGCAGCCAATGGAACAATGCCAAGTGTTGTATCCAACCGCATATTAAAACTAACTTCATCCAGATCTGGACCTATATCCTCCAGAACAGGTTTAAGCCCAATAACATCATGGCGCGCTACACGACGCTTTGACGTCCTTTTAAAATTGTTGAACGTATTCACCACTATTGATGAGGCAACAAAAGGCATTGTACCAAGCATACCCACAATCATGCCTGAGCCTCCGTTGTCGGAGCGTATTCCCCCTGAGCCGTGTGATGGTGGCCTTTAGATTTAATCCCATCAACATCTATATCACCACCAACAACCTTAACATCCCCAGAAATTGTAGCTGCAACACCTCCAGCAGAAGATCCTTTCATTCCACCTTTGAAGGTTAGTAATCCTTCAACTGTAGCATTTCCGGTAATGATGGTTTCTGGAGCATCAATAGTTACGGTTCCTGTAGCCTTAACGGTTACATCTCCGACAGCATCAACAAGGAGTAAATTAGATTCTCTGTCTACCTCAATACGAGTTCCGTTATTAAATCTAATGACGCGTTTATTAACAGTATTAGATGGCGGCTTCTGTGTTTCATCATAAAAACTACCAAGAATAAAACCTTGTTGCGGCCCTGCGGGATGAAAGATACACAAAACTTGCTCACCAATATCTGGCATCCAGTAATCAGCATTCTTATCCGTATTTTTCACAATAACTGATAACTTTGCCGAAGTGACGTTATCCTGATCATCGAAAGTAACTCTTGCTGTAACATCACCATCATCAATATCAGAAACAACGCCAACTCTTATAGTCTGACGTAATAATGTTTCTAAATCATTCATAATTAATACCCATTAATTACTCTTCGGACATCAATCGAGGTGGTATAACCACTAGCCCCAATTGAATGCACAGCTTTCGATATAAGATATTTTCCAGAAAATGAACCGAATCCGTCCAGATTTATAGTTACACCAGCTACCAATCTGGTGTCTCCAACCAATACTAAAGATCCTGTATTTTGATATCTATTTTTAAGCCGCAAAGCAGCCTTTGCCTTACGTTTTGCTTCATCTAAATTAGCTACCAGTTTTCTTATCTTAAGATTCGACCCTTCTTCTACGGATGGATCTACCCAAGTATACGAAAGCGACTTTCTTTTTTTAGGTACGCGATATTTGCACGTGCAACTTTTATACAAATCTGTAGATTGTGTGCTAAAGCTATATCTGATTATCTCATCAATACCTAACGTAAGCGTAGCGATAGGATCTTTTTGCTCAAACATCTCTTGAGCAAATATTATTAATTGGCTATCAGTGACCTTTAACGACAACCCTTCATCCTGGCATAGTCGATGGAGAAATTTTAAATCGCTTTCCTCCATTTGATCTTCACGCGCATAATATGGATTACTATCACCATCAATAAGAAACAACAGTTCAAGGTTAGCTAATTTAGCTATAGAGGTTGCTATATCTTTAAGAGTTGTTTTTTCCCATGCATTACTTTTTAAATCACGTCTAATGCCTGATGAAACAGGAACAGAAACAGCAGTCACCTCAACAACAGAAGGTGGTCCAGAGCAAGTTATGCCATCTACCTGGAATTTCCCGCACTCAAGGACGATTTGATTTATAGGCTTAAAGCTCAAATCAATAAAATCACCCTTTTTAGGTGTCCAGTCTCCAGACCATTTCCCATCATCATTTTTTAATATAATAGAAATATCATCGACCTGACCATCTTCATTATCTGTATAAGACATTGACAAAACATCAGGTGACATATGAGCGGTAATATTTACATTCTGATATATAACATCAAAAAGCGTTTTACGTAACACTATTGCGTCTCCACGGAGGCAAATTGTTTACTGATATTGGCATAACCGGAGCATCAGGAACTTTAAGAATAATTCCCGCAGAAAAAAGCACCGTAAAGCGGTGCTCAGTATTAGCATCAATAAGAAGATAAGACAGGTACTCATTACCATACAACTTTAACGCGATACTATCCCATGAGTCCCCTTGAACCGTTCTATAATCATCCAAAACTTAATCTCCGTTGTTGGAACATATGAGCACTCAATTTCTTCTCAAAATCAGAATATCCCGCATCTAATGCTCTTTTAGCTGCCGCCTCAGTTTCCTTTGGTGAACCAGCCGGAAGATTGATTACAGGTGAATAGGTTATTCCACCAGTCACAGCATTAACGTTCTGGCGAGGTCCAGAAGTCCCGGCGGCAGATATCCCGTGAGGTGATAAATTTGATTGCCCGAACTTGGTTGCTATTGCATTCTGTAAGCTGTTATTCCTGCTAACGCCTGATGCCAGAGTAGTCATTATTGCACCACCTGACTTTGTTAGCTGTGAGAATGGACCTTTTTTCGCGTCAGAGAACGGTAAATACTCACGTACAGAAGAAAAAACGCCTTTCACTTCATTAATTAAAGCATTTGCTTTTGATTTTATCCCAGTGATTAACGTCTCAATTATTTTTGCGCCTGACTCACTCCAGTTTATTCCAGACAAATAAGCCGTTACAGATTGGAATGCTCTTATAAAGAGTCCAACTGGTGAAAAACGCATAAAAACAGATACCAGTGTATCTATGATTTTCTTTCCTGTTTCGCTCCAGTTAATACCAGAAAGGTAATTTGTTGTAAGTTTAAATGCTTTAATTAAGAACGGAAGCGGAGACATCCATTTAAAAGCACTAATTAATGTACTGTAAATTCTTACTCCTGCCGAACTCCAGTTTATGTTGGAAAGATAATCCCATGCTTTACCAAACATAGATATAATCCATCCATTGAGATCAAAGTTTAAGATAAAGTTTTTTATAGCTTCAAACGATTTAACTGTATATTCCTTAACAGAAGGCCAAACTCTGACAGCATAATCTCTGATCTTATCCCAGTTCTGATAGAGCAATATTCCTGCGGCAACCAGCGCAGATATAGCCATCTGAATCCACCCGAAGGGTGTTAGCTTTGTCGCTACAGATAAAGCCAGCATAGCTACCCTACACGCTATAACCACACTTTTCATGGTTAGAAACGCACCTGCCGCCATCACAACCTGAGACACAAAATTGGGGTTGTTAGCTACAAATTCACTAATTTTTGTAATCAGCGGAACCAAAACACTAAGCGCGGCATTCAAAGCAGGTTGCAAGGCCTGACCAAAACTTAATGATGCATTGCTAGCCTGAATACGTAATTGTTTCAATCGCTCCGCATTGTCTTTCGTTATGTTGGCAAAATCGCGGTCAATAACAGCACTTCCAGCACCAAGAGATGTTGCTTTGATTCTCTGGTATTCCTTCCAGTTTTGAATCATCGGACGAACAAAGTTCTGAACCTGCATATCGCCAAATAGCTCACCAAGTAACTTCTGATCTCCGTTCTTAGTCATTTTCATGACAGAATGCATTGCAGCTTCGAATGGATTCTTCCCTTTTTTCTGCGCTGTTGTGACAATTTTATATAAATCTACACCGAAATTTTTCTTTGCTTTTTTTAGTGTTTCAGGGGAAAGTATTTTCGCCAAAAAGTTGTTCATATTATTAGCAGCCTCATCCGAAGTTGCAGCACCTTTGCGAGCTATCTGCAAAGCTGCCCCCATCGTCGCGGCGGCTTCTTTACCTCCCATTTTTAATGCCTGGAACTGAGCACCAAGCACAGGAAGATTTTTGGCCATATCTTTAAATTCAAAGTTTCCCTCTTTCCCTGCCTGAACCAGAATCCCCATTGCAGACTTCATTTGAGATGGATCAATCTTCAATGAGTCACTTAATGTAAATGATGCTTTCGAGACATCGAGGATATCAGAGCCAGTAGCTGTAGCTGTTCGCCCAATAGTTAGTAGATTCGCCTGAGCCTCTTTATAATCCTGCCCAGCAGCGACGAGAAAACCCTGAGCGGCCTGAATATCAGATGCAAACTGGTTGGTGGCCGTTCCGGTAACAAGCATCGCCTGCCCCATCGCCTGAACTTCTTCCGGCTTCATATCTGCCGTAAGACCAATCATTTTGTTTTCACGATTGAAATTTGCTGCATTGTTAGCAGCAGCAAATGCACCAGCCGCTACAGCACCAGTTTGTAATCCTGACCTTACAAGTTGACTCTTTGCCTCACCAAGATGCTCTCGCTTCAATTCACGCTGCCTTTCCAACGCGCGGTTTAACTCCTCCTGAGCACGTTTTACTGCAAGAACATTTTTCCGTGCTTCAGCCAACGCATTTTTATAGCTGTTAATTTTATCAATACGTTGTTTTTCTAATGCCCGGTTAAGTTCCTCCTGCTGTTTTTTCACTTGCTGAACATTTGCTCTGGCTAAAGCCAAAGCCGTTCTGTAGCGGTTAACCTGCTCAACGCTACGGATCTGAGCCTCACGATTACGATCAATGCTGGCTTTAAGCTCTTTCTCTCTTGAGGCCAAAGCTCTGGCAGATGTATCAGCTCCCTGATAGGCAGACTTTAAAGCGGCCAGTTCTTCACGCTGAGAACGTAGTGATGCTCGTAAATTCGATGAATGTGTTTTTGCCTTCTCAAAGTCACGAAGCATCGCTCTGGTTGGATTGGCCGTGTTTTTTATTTGCTTCTGTAACTCTTCAACGCGAGCAGCAGCTTTATGATATTCGAGGGCAGTCTGTCCAACCTTTACTTTTACAGATTGTAGCTTTTGAATTTCCCCATGTTCTTTCGTTAATCCAGCAAGCTCGGCATTTAATTTAGCAACAGCCTGATTAGCTGTAGTAAAACTTTTGGGGAGAGAGGCGGCAACTTTGCCGCCAATTTCAAAAGCCAGCTTAAAGTTCTTATTGCTGGCCATTAGTATTAATCCTCATTAAACACATCAATCCATGCGACGATTCGCCTCAACCGAAGCGAAAGCCAGTAGGATATAGGTGTTGATTGAGATGATTGAGATAGAGAACTCGCGGCCCTCATTATTTGCTTATCAATAGGTTTTTGCTCATCAAAACCTACGAGAGCAAAAAATTCTGTACCTTTTGACAAACTTTAACAAAGTCTTTCGCTGGCAATCCATTCAGATACTCTATTGGACGGCCAATACAGCGAGCAGCCAAGGCTGCATGGACTTTATTATCAAGTGATGTTTGAACTGAAACATGCCCTTGAGATTGCAGTAAGTCCGATACCTCTAAAATATCACTGCCTTTTAGGTTGTCTAAATCAAGGTTGAGTTCAGTCACCGGCTCAAAGTCTTCAAAACGATATTCTTTACTTAATTTAACGGTTTCCATTTTGTCACCTTATAAACCTAAATCATCACGAACGCTTTTTAATATATCTTCACCATCAAAGATACAAATAAAGTTCAACTTATCAATTTCCAAGACTTCTTTTCCATCAATAAATAATTTGATATAGAGAACTTCAAATTCATTCTCTGAATCAGTAGCCTTTGCCACCTGTAGCGAACCTAAATCCAGTTTTTTAGGGTTTAGCTTCATTGAAGCCCGAATAGGAACCGTTTTATATTTTCCTGTTCCTGCATCATAAACCTGCTGGCTACCGCGAAAATCTACCTGATGCGATGAGGATAGAAATAATTTTGTACCAGCAGAGGTCAGAGTTCGCCATTTAAGAGAGACAGTCATTGGTTTGAAATGCCCCAGCGTTCCGCTCTCAAGCTCTCCAGCGATACCTGCACCACTAACAGTTTCTGTCATCATCTCAATTGATGGCAGCTTTGCGTCAGCAACACCGATAATACGGTTTCCCTCACCGTATACTGTAAAGTTAATAAGTCTCTCAGGAATTTGATTGCTCAAAGCAACCTCCTATTATTTATTCAGAAAACAAGTTCAGCAGATAATCAGGATTATATTCCATGACGAACTCTATATCTCTGGCAGGTGAGAATGGTGTCATTTTTACATGGAATTTAACAATCCCGTCCATCAATGACGTAATCGTGTTTTCAGATTGATCAAAGGTAACAACACCACCTGCAATATCCTGATTACCTGTGAGGCCGTTAAGCCAAATATTCGCACTTGTAACAATCGATTCAATTAATCGACGGTTTGCAGGATTGTCTATTTTTGACCAATGCGAAAGAATTAACGTATTACCCACCCAGTTAAACATACGTCGGCAAACACGAAATGCGTCTTTGGGGTCTGTAGATGTTGGATAAATAGCATTACGGTTTCCCCATGATTTCCAACCATCAAAATTAAGGCTTGTTACAATCCCCTGTCCATTTAAGTAGTTTGCCTGGCTAATGTTAAGCCATACTTCACTGCCATCTTTACGTACAGCACCGTCCATCTGTAGTTTTATATTTGACGGAGAACGTGATGGAATATCACCATACTGACTATCCAGCAAGCATGTTGCGGCCGCTAAATGGGTTGAGTGATGGTAAATATTGTCACCAAGTTTCACCATCGGCCAGCACACTGTCTGGTTAGCGGCCATGTGATTATTGTTCTGTTTCCATTCAGGAACAGCCGAGTAATCACTGATAGTAGATTTATCGGTCGGTGCATCAGTTATGGCTTCTGCTTTGAACAATTCACTAATCAACGCGGCTTTAGCCGCCATTAGCTGACCAACTTCACTATCAGAACTAAATCCAGGCGCAATCACTTGTCCAGGAACCAACTTGAAGCGGGGATACACATCAGACAGTAACTCAAGCCCTGTATTGGCTTTAGTGTTGGAATCCACACCACCGATAATGTCATTTTTAGTTACGGCACCGGGATCAAGATGCGTATAACTAACCTTAAGAGTAGCGTCTTTTTCGGTAATTTTTCCTCCGCTAATAGCGGTAATGACCGTATAGCCATTATCATCCAGCGCCAGCACATAATCGGTGTCAACCGTTAATCCTGCCGAATCACCATCTGCTTTTTTCACAACAACAGATTTATATAAGACACCATCGTTAGAGAGCGTACCTTTCCCGCCAGAAAGTTTTACTACCTCATCAGTTACGTCTTTCTTATGCTTTGCTGGATCAAGCACATTAATAAATACAACTGGCGCAACACCATATATTCCAAATGCGACTTTAATTACTTCGCTTAAAGTATATTTCTCGAAGTTTGTGCTATATCCTATTTTAGATACGGCCTCTGCGTATGTATAAGCAATGATAGGTTTATTTACCGCTGAGGCTGGATCTTCTAACTGATTAACAGGAGCTGTACCAAATGCGACAATCAACCCAGCACTAACTTGTACTGGAGGAGTTATAGATGTAGCCAGCTCAGATATATAAATACCGTGGCGATATCCCATTATTTAATCTCCATGATAGAAGAAGAAACTCTAGAGTACATTACATACTCGACACTGGTTTTATCAGAAAGTCTTTTTTCTGCATCTGCAAAATCACTGGTTGCCACAAACAAACACTTTGCACCAGGAATATGTGATATTAATTTTTTACACTCTGGAGATAAACCATTCTTAAATAGTTTATGCTTCAAAATTGAGAGTTGAGGGATTGTTGGTCCTATATATACAAATGTTTGAGCAACATCTTCCTTCTTTTCTATATCTTCTTTACTACTTTTCTTATTAGCCATTTAGATAAACTCCTGAGACTGAATATTCTGAGGCTTTAATACTAGCCACGTTCCAGTTGCTTCCGTTATCCAATATGGATATGGTTGATCATCAAACATTCGCCATCTGATATCACCCTGAAAGAGAAATTTCTCTTCAAGTAAAGGCTTCTCCTGAAAATGAAACATCATCCTTTCAAGAAGAGCCATTACCCATTCATATCCAGTATGGTCCTCACAAAAACCACCTAGAAGAAACTTAACCTTAACTTCATCCGTTTCAGGCTGCATTCCTCCTTCCGTGGGCCTGATAATCACATGAGGAAATTCTGGCGGTTTATCTGGAGATGGTTGTGATTTAGGAGGCAAGTACCCTTTAAATATTGTTGGAACAAACAATTTAATATCGCTGTCTGTTTCATCATAAGGAGGCCCCTGCACTAATAAATCATGGAAAACCTCATGTTCCAACCGATTTTTTATTGCATCTATCAAAAGATTAATCAAATCGGCATTCCTCTGTTAGTATTAACAGTGAGAGTTATTTCCAATACACCAACATTATCTGATACTTCATCAACAATATAATTTTTACCGTTGATTTTCATTGACTGGTCTTTGACAGGGAGAACAGGAAAATCTTTTCTTGAAACAAATAATATTATTTGCCCCTGATTTATTCCCTCTGCAAACTCAGCATATGAGCGTTTATTCCGCTCATGAATAAGGTCTGTATCAATAACGGCAAGGATATCCTTGCCGTCTATGTTATATGTATCGGCAAACTCTTTTTCATTGAGGAATATTGCAGAAATATCTTGCGCTATAACCTCTTTGAAGGAGTTCATTACTTCTTATTACCTTTTTTTTGCGTTGATTTTTTCGCATTACTGGTATCAGAAGTAGCTACAGATTCAGATGAATCATCAGCAACCGTTTCCTCATTGCCGCCATCATCCTCAAACTCAACCTCGAATACACAGCTACCCGCCTCCGTTCGCGTAATCAACCCCGCGTCCACAGCATCATTAACAGCAGATGCGTATCCATGCTCAAAAGCTAACTTAGCAGCATCATAGCCCCCGGCCGATGCCAAATCACCATCCTCTTCGGTGGCAATAGCATGTCCTGACGCAATCAGTTCGGCAATTCTGGAGTTATCCATTAGCCCATTAAGCAAACGGCCCGCTTTTAGCGAGCCGTGGCTTATCGTATCAATGTTTTTAATCAGTCTGGCCATTTAAACCACCTTAGCCACCAGATAGGCATCAGCCACACCAGGATTAGGCAGTGGAGATGACTTCATGGCAACATAACGGCCAGCCGGCTTACGAGTTACCCAGGTGTCTGGAACTCGTGGTGACTCAACAATCGTTAGAGTCTTTTCGGCGTCATCTACAAGCTCTACAGCACCATACAGCATCGTTCCTCGACCAGGAGAGCCAAAGAGGATCTTATCTTCCGGTACTAATGGTTCTGGTTTTCCTGTTTTATCATTGCGAATAAGTTCGTCGTAACCATAAAAATCGACACCTTCAAGATTGCCATAATGAGTTACGCCTTCTTCTAACTCCTTAGGCTCAATATACCCAAGCTCTTTTCGGCGATTATCAAGATATTTAGTTACTGCTTCATTTTTAACGAAAGCATCAACAACTTTTGCGCCCATTACGGCAACACGAGGTGTAAAACCTGAAGTTAGTGATACCCGACGTTTCCAGTTGCGAACATTGACCAACGGATCTGATTTTGCAGCACTCCATAAATCATCACCTGTCAGTTCAAGATATGGTTTATCTCCTTCCTCTTCAGGCCAAAAATAAACTGTGTCATCCACACCTTCACCAACAATATCAACCTGCCCCGTAAACAAGACTTGTGCACACATCCATTCTTCACGGCGGTTAACCATTTCATCAAGCTCAAGCAAATCTTTACCTAATTGCTCGGCGGCTCGTTCTGCTGGCGATTTTGCGTTGTAAATATTCTCACCCGGAAGCCTGTTTAAAAGCAGCTCTGCTGTTGTTACCAAATCAGGTGCAACAAGTGGTGGCTCCAGAGTTCTCGTTACAAAGCCGCGTCGCTCAACGGTTTTTGAGCCAAAACCTTTACCAACAAACGGAGCCATAGTACGGCCACCGCGAACAAAATCCAGATCAACTTTCTTTGTATTAAAGGTCTGAACACCAGGAAAAAAGGTACGAAGAAGAAAACGACGAGCCTTGAAATTCTGAATAACAGGCTCAAGCATTGTACGTCGTTCAAAAATATCAATATTCGGCATAAAAATACGACCTCTTTATATTATGCAGATGGATTTTGTTGTGCGGTGTTAAGGAATATCCCAACCTTCCGGCAAGCCAGATATACATCGGCAATCTTTGCTGATTCAGGAAGGATAACAGCATGTGCATTGAACATTCCGGTCAGCCATGCTGTTCCAACTTGCGCTGAATCAGTCGCATCAATACTGTGTTGAGCGATACAATACGGTTCTTTTGCCACCCCCTCACCAGAGAGATTTATTGGTGCTACAGTGACAACATTTGTTGTCTGATCAATACTGACAAAAGCAAGCAACTCACCTCGATTTACTTTACCGCTGGCAAGTTTAATACTTGTTGTAATTGCTGGCATACCACCAGAAATAATCAGATTATCTGGTTCAAATGAAAAAGACTCTCGCATAAACTCACCTTAATTTTTATCGCGGTTTTTAAATACTGACCCAATAACATTTTTTACTACTTCAGCTTGTTTATCTCCGTTGTTTTCTGGTTGATTAACATCAACTGAATCATTCACCTCATTTGCGTCTTCTTGCCGTTGATTAAGAAAGTTTTTGTTACGCGCTCGCTCTGCATTCATAATTTCCAAAGCAAGTTCAGCCGCAGAAACTCCCGTTTTGAATTTTGCATTCTTAACCAGGTCGTCATGACCTGGAATCACGCTATTCTCGATTGTTTCAATGCGCTCGCGTTCTGATTTAACGCCCTCGTCTTTACCAGCATTAAAAACCTGATTGTATAATTCTGGATGTTTATTTTTTAATTCATCAAGAGTCACAACATCGTCCTCATTTTGTTCATTTAATTCAGTAGATAATTCATTTTTATTTTGTGGCAACTTTGCGAGCGAATCAGGTAATTTTGAAAACCTTGATGCTTCAAAAGTTATTCCATTGAGCGAAAGCATCCCTTCCTTTATAGAAGCGGATAAGCGCATTGGTTTTTCAACTTCGTCAGCAAATCCAAGCTCTACAGCCTCTTCTGCATTTAGCCATGTTTCCTGATCCATTAGTTCAATTAATTTATCCTCAGAAAGCCCTGTTTTCTCCTTATATGCAGATAAAATACTATCTCGTATCTTATCCATCATCTCAGCAATATCACGTAGTTCATCCGCATCACCAGCAGCAAATGTCCACGGATTATGGATCATCATCATAGCATTAGATGGGATAACAACTTTATCACCTGCCATTGCAATAATGGTTGCAGCCGATGCAGCAATACCATCAATATAAACAGTAATATTAGCCTTATGACGTTTTAATGAAGAAAGAATAGCTTGAGCAGTAAAAACAGAACCACCATAACTATTAATTTTTACGTTGATAGCATTTGATGATATATCCTTTAATTTATTAACTATGTCAGAAGAAGAAACCTCATCAAATTCGCCAATATATCCGTAGATTAAAAGTTCAGCCGGAGAGTCATCTTCACCCGTGCTATTTTTTATTTCCCACCAATTAGGCATCATCTGTCTCCATATTTTGTTCATTTACCTCAGAAACAGGAGGCGTAATCAGCCCCAACTCACGGCGAGCATTCTCTTCTCTGCCACAAATTTGTGCGGTTTCTTCCCAGTTAAGACCTGACATTTCAGCCGCTTCCTTTTCACGGGTAGAGAATGTTTCCTCAACACGCAGTTTTGCAGCTTTGACTTCTTTAAGGGGATCTAATTGGCCTTGTGATGGGCCATACCATTGAGCGCCACTCCATGCAGCGCGATATTCAGGCCCATAAAAAAAACCAGGGGCAATAACACGACCTTTAGCAACGGCTTCGGCCAACCATTCCTCATAGATCGGTTGGCAAAATGACTGAACCATCCAGTCACGTCGCATACGGAACATTTTCCAGGCTTCAAGTAATGCGGCCCTGCTTGCGCTATAACTTGCTGTAAAATGCTTTACCAAGAGTTCGTAAGGGAGTTCTAAAGCAGCCCCAATTTGACGGCATATGGCGACAACAAAACCATCAAATGCCGTATTTGGTCGCCCGGGATTTGCTGTATCTATCGACTCACCTTCACCCAAACTTACTATGGAGCCATTCCCCATTTCTTGGGTGTTATCATCATGGTTATCGATCTGCTCGTACTGAGGGATACCCGATTCACCGACTGGTCCATCAGGAGCGTCTGTTTTAATAAAGACAGTAAACATCCCTGACACAACCGCAGCAACCAATTCAGCATCGGTGTATCGTCCTAACTGCTTCAATGCTTCAATAACAGGAGCAAGGACAGGAACGCCACGACGTTGCCCAGGCCTTTCAAAATCCTGCATGACATGCAGAATATTTCTTCTTCCTGTTTTACTCCCATATGCGGGAATACGTTCCCACTTGCGGGTTACAAAACCAGAAGTCCCGGCTGGGTGATGTTTTGCAACCCAGTACGCCACAGGCTCGCTAAATTCACCAACCTCTACGCCACCGTAAAGATTTGGTATAAAACGATCCTCTGGATTGCAAACACGATCACCTTCAATTAAATAGACGCACAAATCATATATAACACCCTTACGCTTAATAACTGGTAGCGCAGCAAATATATCGCCAGATGTTAACGCAGATATTTGGACCAATGATTGCAATTGTCCAAAAGTACACATTCTTGATGCATCACAATTTGGAGAATCAGCCCATAATCTAAACTCACGCTCAACATGCTTTTCCCATGCTCGCGCTTCTTCCTGCGTCATCCCCAAGAAATCGGCATCAATGTTCGCATTTAGTTTTAAACCGGAACCAACAACGTTTGTCCTGATAGTTTTTATTGCGCCAACCGATAGCGGGTTTCCCATGAAGAGATCACGAGAACGCTCACGCAATTTATCTATATTTTTAACAATATCATCATCAGGAGAACCAGCTTTACTAAACCAACCCCTTAATGATTTTTTATGAGTGCTTGCACCATGACGTGAATATCCAAGGTTATTAATACCTTCAAGTGCTTCTAACCGTTTTCTTGCCAAAGCTCGATTTAATGCCCTCTGAGGTGAAAACGGCGCAATAACTCGATCAAGAATATTCATAAATCTCTTATCACCACTCGTTTAATTCGTGGGCCTCGGCGTATACCTGCTGATAATCTTTCTACTTCATTACGCCAGTAATCCATCTCTTTTCTGACTTCTGATAAATCCGCACGAGTTAACTGCCGCGTACCAAATTTATATGACTGACCGCCAATAGCAATAGCGCGATATGCTTCCCGCCAGACAGATAACATCTCTCTGGCTTCAGTCAGAGAAAATGCTTCATTGTTCATTTATATTTCCTCTATATGGTTACGCCTTTACTTATAACTCTACGGCGTCTTCTACGTATACCTGACGAGTTCTGCACATACACATTACCTCGCATTTCCTGTTCGGCAAGCCAGTTAAAATTAGGGTTCAGAATTTCCATCGCGGCAGTTGCATAGTTACGGCAATCAAGAGGCTCGTTACGCTCGTAGACTTTCACCCACTTTTCTTTTGTCTGCCCATTTTTATATTCAAATATTTTCTTCTCTGATAATAATCCTTTAAAGTATTCGGTATCATATCCTCTGTCAGAATCTAATGGGAAATGCATATAACCAGGACCAGGATCATGTAGTTTAATTCTTGCCATGATGGTCCCTTTACCATCATCAACCCCCAAATTAAACAACATAGCACCCACACGGTTATTATTACTTGGCTTTCCTATAAATGGTAAACCTACCCCACCACGCCCCCTGATAGAGTATATTCGCCTTGATTCTCTCGGCTTAGTAAAGCGATATACCTCTGTCGTAAAATGCCCACCAGAGTCAATACAAACGGAAGAAATCTGTAATTTTCGACCGTCACGGAATGACCAGCTACGAAGTAAGTATTCATCAAGTTGTTTCCAGACAACATCTTGTGCGGGATCACCTGGGAATATTTTATATTCTATCCCCCATGACTCCTTACCTTTTCCCCAACCGACCAATTCACAAACTAAATACGTGTCCTGTACGTCAACACCAGCACTTAACAATAAAACATCATCTGGTAAAAACTCTTCAAACCTTATTCTGCGTTGCAACAAGTATTCAGGATCGATATCGTCTTTAGCATCCTCTTTCCATGGCTCACCCAGCTTAAGGTTAATAAACTCCATTAATCCATTTTTATCGCGGTTTCTGGTTGCTTCCGTAAATTCTTCAACCAGCTCTGACAATGCAACCCACGGGGAGTAAAGACTGTTAATATGAAAACCAACAATACCTTTAACTCCAGTATGTTCAGCTATCCATACCCCCTTCGCCAACCAATCAACGTCTGGTTTACCAGATCCGCGCATAATCCCGCCGCACTCACAGCACTCATATCTGGCCGTTTCCGGTAACGCCTCACCTGAATCGCTCTTATCCCATCTGACTTGCGACCATTTCATCACCTGCATGGTGCCACAACATGGGCAAGGAACATGGTAGTAACGCTGATCGGAGAGCTTAAACCACTTGTGGATTTTGCTCGTTTCCTCCAAAACAGGAGTAGAAACAAAAACTTTCTTACGATTATGAAAGTTGGTAGTACGCTGAATACCTAGTTTTAGTGGGTCGCCCTCCTGCGTCACACCGTAACGATCAATCTCATCAGCTAACAGTATTCGAATTGGCCTGGATGCAAGACCTGCTGGGGAATTAGCACCAACAAGTGCTATATATCCACCAGCGTAATGCTTCATACGTATAGTCGTGCTGGACTTTTTGGCTGCACCGCGCCCCTCTTTCCCTTCATGCAGCTTGTGTTTCAAACCAGGGGAATATTTGAACGTCGGATCAATACGCTCTTTTGAAAAAGCCTCAGCCGCCTCTACCGTTGGATAAATCATCAACTGAGGAGATGGCTCCTGATCTGCAAAGTAACCCATAACATTTAGCTGTAATTCGGATTTACCAATTTGCGAGCTACATTGCATCACTACTGTTTCTGTATCAGCGTCACCAATAACATCCATTGGTTCACGCAAATATGGCACTCGGCTTGTACGCCACGGCCCTGGCTCTGGAGACGTTCCCGGCGCTACATGACGATACTTATCAGCCCATTCGGAAACAGTTAGCCGTGATTTAGGGCGAAGCGCACGGAAAAAAGCGGTGCTCCATACTGTTTCGCCCATGAGGTTTATTCTTCCTGCTTAATAAATCGGGATTCCTGGAGCGCCTGAAGCGCAAAATTAATCTCGTCTTCAATAATGCGTTCGATCTCCCTGGCTGTTTTGCCTTCACAACGGGGAGCTGCTCTTGGAGCAATACTAAATAAGCGGCTACGCAATTCATTAGCTGCCAGAAATGCATCATCCCTGACCGCATCTTTAGCGATGAGAGAGCCTTCCTTTTCTTCAAATTCAAGGCGTTTCAGCTTTGCCTGATAAATTTTTTCTGCGGTCTTAGCCTTGTTGAATTGCACCGCAACACCGGAAGTACCACCAGCTAATCCGGCATCATCAGCGGGTAACTCTGGTTGTTCCGAAGATATCCCATGCCCTCTTTTTCCATTTTCAGCAGATACCTCACGACCAACCTGTCGGCTCGCTTCATAAGCCGCACTGGCTTTATCAAAATCCAGCTTGCCGCTTTTCAGCACTGGAATGCGACCGGAACGACAGAGCTTCGTAACCATTGCCGGAGAAATACCTTTCCGGCGAGCAAACTCTGACTTACTGACGATGGCCATTACTTGCAACCATTAGCAAGATACTGAACAAATCCCTCATGCGTTTCATGCGCGTCGTGGTACTGACGATAAACATCCAGCAACAATGCAATTTCCATATCCGTCGCGGGAATACGTTCTTTATCAATAGCCAGGTACTTAATTTGAACAACAGGGGAAGAATTATCGTCTTCTTCCTGCGGCTGTTCATCGCTTAACATTTCGTCAAGCTCTGCATCATTAAACCCAAGCAGATCAATATCAAAATCATCATCCATTAACTCTTTGACTTCTTCGGCCAGAAGCTGCATATCCCAGCCAGCATTTAAGGCCAGCTTGTTATCTGCAATCCTGTAAGCCTTCTTCTGTTTTTCAGAAAGGTTACTCAACCGAATCGCCGGAACTTTATCCATTTCCAGAATTTCGGCTGCTGCAAGCCGACCATGCCCCGCAATCAGTTCATTCTTTTCATCGATCAGCACAGGATTAGTGAAACCGAACTCACGGATACTGTTCACCAACTGTTCAACCTGCTCATCTGAATGAGTCCGTGAATTTTTGGCGTATCTGAGCAGCTTACCGACTGGTAAATATTCGATTTTTAGAGCCATTTTTTAACCGCCATAACACAACAGGTTAAAGAAAACTGTTTAACTTATTGATACTAAAAGAGAAAAATGACGATCTTTTTACTCATAAAAAATCACACAAACCAGCATAATCATCTGATTTTATTAAGTTTTTATAAGTAAAAAGGATCTTGAGATGGTGTTTTGGTTAAAAGATTGGATGTATTTGCATGATTTATAACGATTTTTATCAGAACAACATCACATTGGTTAAAGATCTGCGCGTATCTTGATGATCTAAAAGAAAATTTTCTACTTTCTTTTTACCAGCACAAATACAGCAAAAAATCACGTTTTCCCGATATTTTTCAATGAGATGAGTAAATTTCTTTTACCGCAACTTTTAACCTAACTTTTTTCACGTTTAGCTAGCCGAACATCGGGGTTCGAATGACCCGCATCCAACGCTTTTGGCCAGAAGGACCCAATTCTGCCGGACGATGAAACGATGCTCGTGCTCCCCCACAGACAGCCAGCGAGCGACGCTACAGAACACAGTGAATACACCCTGCATAACAACACCATCAACCACACGATGATTAACGAGAGAACGTCTTAGAAAGGATGTCATCAATAGCCTTTGTGACTTCATCAGCAAACGCATCCTCACCAGCACGCAGCGCCACGCCATGCCAATCAAGACGCTGCGAATAGTTAGGTTGCTGGATGAACGTAAGGATCAACGTAGGACGCCGCCCAACGCGCTGCCAGACGCCTGGTTGAAGCGGGTTACTTGTACCAGGTCGAACAACAAAAAACTCCGTAGGCTTGCCCTGACGGCGATTTTGATGCGCATCTCGCTGAACTCTTAGGCCAGATAAGACCTGCTGTAATTGCCCCCGCGAAATATTCCCGTATTTGTCCAGCTTTGCGCCGGGACCAGGAGCAAGCTGCCAGCCGTTAGGCAAATATCCACCAGCCCTTAGCGCCCCTTCTGAGCGTTTGTACTGTCGTTGGCCGCCTTCAATTTGCGGAGTCAACGTTACAGGGGCTGGCGTTCCACCCCATTCACGAGCATACACAATGGCTGTAGGATCACTCTTCTTTGCGGCTAAAACGTAAGTAGAGTTCTGAATCCACGGCGTGGGCCTGTCAAATACCCGATTAATTTCATCCTTAATCGCAGCCTGAGAAGCCTTTGCCGTTCTGGTTGCTGTAAGCGCCATTGCGAACGGCAATTCGCGTTCTTCAAGGCGCTGGAGTTGTCGTTGAATATCCTGAGAAGAAAAATCCATCTTTATCTCAATTCTGTCAGCCACCAGCGCCTCCTACACACTACTTAATCAACGGCCGGAAAGCCGCCAGCACATCATCAGATCGTCCGATTGTTGAACCACCTGGCAACGGCAACTCAAACTCAAAACGAACGGCTTTCTCCAGACTCTCCCAGCGAAGAGAATCATCGTTAATAACGTGCAAATACCAGCTCTTACCGTTAAATACCGACCGCTTTATTCTGAAGCTATGCTCACGGCACAATTGCTTCACTTCCTCATCAGAGTGAAACTTCTGGTAAAACCAGTGTCCCTTCCGGTACAAAGCAGAAAAACCGTTATGGTCAATAAAATAAAGCCGACTTATAGAGCTAGCAGCTTGCGTTCGTTTAAGCACACTCTCCAGCTCTCCACGGCTACGGCCAGAAAAGAATATTGACCCACCAGCTTTACACAGGCCTTTCAGAACCGTCAGAACGGACCATTCAGCCTCGACACTATCGACCGAGTTCAAAACGCTATCGCAAATCACGTAGTCGTAACGCCCTCGCGTTTTTAAGTCGTCCACCAGCGTATCAATCATTCGGTTTGTTGCAGCCCTATCCAGAGTGTTTCCTGCGCCCTTACGGCGGAAAAGCTCGAGATCATGCAGGTTATACCCCTTTGCCCTGAGCATTCGCGCGTAGTCTCCCTGCCCCGAACCAAAATCAATTCCTCTTGGCGTCTTGGCAATGATCGGGAGGATCAACGACTCATACAGGTTTGATTTCAGGCTGCCACCATTACGCAACCGCATAAGCTGCGCATACGTCTGGATGTATGTTGTTTTCTCCAGATGAGAATACTCAAATACACCATAAGTTTTATTCAGATAACTTTGGTATTTTTCCTTCTCAACATCAGGGATCACAAACACCGTTAGCGGTGTGCGCGTCATCTTCGCTGCTAATGCATACTGAGCACAGTGAATAACCTCGCCAGACTGAGTAGCAACACAACCACCCCACGGACCATACTTGATAACCAGTTCCGCTATGTTCTTTCGAACATATGCCATTTTCGCGCGCATATTGCCTGAGATCTGGCTTGCCGATACCTGAACAAAACCATGCTTATCTTCCAGACCGGACACCCTGCAACGCTCATCTCCGCTATCAAAATCCGTTCCGTTATGCAGTTGGTTAAACCGTACTTCGTCGTATACCGTCGTTTCACAGGGCAACACATACACCGCAGCACGCGTTATTCCCAACTTACGTAGCGCCTTCGTCCTTTGGTGTCCCGCCACCAGCAAATCGCCGCGCACTATCAATGGCTTCACAAGCCCCAGCTCCCTGACGCTTTCCGCCAGCCTCGCAAGATCATCCTCACCGATAAAACGCGGGTTATATTCCGCGCCGCGTAGGTGCGTTATGTCGTAATTGAGGTGAAGCATCAGCACACCTCCCCAGCCAGCAATGCGGATACAAATCCGATATAGCTGCCATTATCATCAACATAACGAGACACCGCGCAGTCAAAACGATCCGCTTCCTCATCCGTTGCCGGGATTTTATGACCTCCAAATGACAGGTACTGAACTTTTACGCCTGATTTGGCCTCATCCTTCTCAAATGGGATATCCATACCCTCTGTGTCATCGTAGACCGCCGCACTCAATAAGTTATCCAGTTCGCGCTGAGTAAAACCAATTGAGTCCAGAGCAAAATCATCGGCCGCAAGATCTGCAAGCTCCGCGCTTAACAGCTCTTCATCCCAACCAGCATTCAGCGGAATACGGTTGTCGGCCAGACGATATGCCTTCTTCTGATTCTCCGTTAGCCCTTCCAGAACAATGCAGGGAACATCATCCATCCCCAACTGAGTGGCCGCAGCAATTCGACCATGACCAGCAATTACAACGTTGTTCTCGTCTATCAGGATCGGATTAGTCCATCCGTACTCCTGTATGCTGGCAACAATCTGATCTACCTGCTCCACGGAGTGTGTGCGAGCGTTCTTTTCATAACCAATCAACACAGAAAGTGGTAAAGAAACCACATTAAGATGTTTTGTCATGCCGTTTATCCGCTAAAATCCCCTCGCTTGTGCAAGCAAGTGGGCCTCGGTTTGTATCCACGGCACCCTGTGGGTATGAATGACTGTCGTCAGGTCGCAACTGACGGCGGTCGCCCACCTTCCAGTAATAAAAAAGCCACCAGCATTAACTCCACAGCGAGCTGGAGTTAATGAGGCAGCTTTGGTTTGCGCATTATCGCAGCCCCTGGTAAGCACAAGAGCTGCTGTAATGCTAAAAAAACAAAACCACCCGCAGGTGGTTTTATAAATAAATAGCAAACAGGTATCTGCACTAATCAGATAAACCAAACTTCTTCTTTGCCAATGACTTGAGAAGTTCTACACCAACATCCTTCATAACAGCCAATGGCTCATTGCTAATTTCTTTTAGTCTAGCGAAAACATCTTTGCTCTCTAGTGCACAGGCAAAATCCTGTCCCTCTGTAGTCAATCTAATATCTACATCAACAGTCCTCATTCCTGCCAAAAAATTAACATAGCCAAGACGCAGAGGATCACGCGTTTCCATCTTCATATTGCTGATAAAACCTTGCTCAATCAATTGCATATAATGAAACATGCCCTTTTCTGAGGCTATATCAAACCCCGCGTCTCTTAGTTGATTTACTGTTATGAACGTGCTTTCTGAATCCAAAAACACAGTCAGCATCTTTTTTAGATAATCTAGATCGGTGCGCATTTTACCCTCCTTAAATGGAACGCAAATGTTACACAACCTTTAAAAAAAGACACATTGTTTTATTTATGCCTCATTTTAATCGACCAATTACTGCCTAAATTTATCAATAAATAATTGCTCCCGCTTACGCCGAAAAGCTCTCTGCGCCACTAAGATGCGCCACAGGACACCAGCGATAACCACCAGCGAGATACAAAAACACACGGCCACAACCATCAGAAAAATGCCAACACCATTCATGAAACTATCCATTCTTCAATGAATATCTCCAGTAATGTCAAGAGATACGCCGTCCCCAGCGCGGTTCCTACCGATATAGCTAAGACAAACCTCAAAGATAACGAGGTGTCTTTCGCTTTTCTCCAGACGTAAGCGCCAGCCAGAAATACCAACAAATCTCTTATTGGAAGCGGAAACCAGAACAAATCACTCGGCAAGTCCACGGTTATATCCTTCCATTCATTTTTATCGGATGACCAGATAGCCTTACGCAGTTGAGCTGTAAAGCTCCGGTATCAACTAAATAATCAACTAACATGATTAGAGATTCATATTCAGCCAGACAGCTAACCTGACGCATTCGACCGCCGTTGTTCTCCAGAATGTCGGCCACCTTTGCAGCCAACTCGCTTAGACAGGAGAACTTATTCCCGTATATCGTTTTATACTCGCGCTCCTGGCATTCTTCAGCTTGCGGCTGGTTATCGAGAGCTATCAGCGACCGATGGCTATCAATGAAGTCCACAATCTCATTCAGGCATTCTTTAGCTGCCTCATCGTGACTTTTTCCGTATGCTTCATGGAGGACTTTCATCCTCATCATTGCTCCGTCACATATAGTCGAAAGCGCGTAAAGCACATCACTAACCGCCATTTCTTTTTTGGTGCTTGTCGAAGGCATCCCATGTTCTCCTTTGTCTGGATGTAAAAAAGCCCCGGCAATTGCCGAGGCTCGTTGTTCGTTATCGTTACGGTTTAATGCTCGCGTCGTCCGGCGACAACTTCGGATTTGTATTTCAGGTCGCCCACCAAGAATTGCAGTTTAAGCATCTTTGCCGCCGTGTAGTTCCCTGATTCCACAACCTCTTTCATGAGGTCATAAACGGCCGCTACATCATCAGCCAGGAACTCTTTGCGTTGCTGCTCAGTCGCACGTTTGAAGGAAATACGCATTACTTTACGGTCTTGTTCTTTCATCGGGTTATCTCCGGTTTAACCAGGGCGGGTATCGCTCGGTTTCGGGTATAACCTTAGGAAAATTTTTCCCACCTGTAAAGCACTTTTTATATAAATCTATAATTATATAATTCTATGACACTTGCCAGAGAGCATCATGCAACTGGATACCTCCGTTGCACTGGTTGCCCCAGCCATGCCAGCCATCAGGTAAATCACCGCGAGCAAACAGCTCAATACGAGGAACATCGCCTAACAGCTTTACCAGCTTGTCACGAACCACATCAGGCTTCCGAGAATGCGCCAGACGAGGCGATGTAAACGACTGAATGATCCCCGCATCAAGACGTGTCGGTAGTTTGCCTTTCACTGCAAACAAGCAATCTTCACTGTTTGCACGAGTCATATGCCCCATCCCCATCACCAGCTTATCTGGTTGTCGGCTACCACATTTGTTCCATGTGAAGCCCTTCATGGTCATCAGCCTGAATCCCCATGCTTTCACCACCAGCAACGCTTCTTCTGGCTGAGTCGGAACCCACCACATGGCCAACAAACACGATTCAGGATTAGCAAGCTGCCAGACAGGAATACGAGCAATATCCTCAGCTTTCATCGTTGGATACTTAAAACCAGCTCCACGATTCCCATCCTTACACTTATCTTTGTATTCCCAGGGGGGATCTGCATAAATCAGATTAAACAATGCAATTGCCTCCATGTTAGTTGTGCCTCCGGCGCTCAGGCAGTCATAACGCTGGCCAGCTCTACAGCAGACACAACGAAAAGGGCACTAACCAGACTGATTAATGCCCTTGCCTGTTGTGTGCCGGATATCGCCCGACAACGCTGTTTTGGTAACACGGCTACAGTTCCGTGCCGCTCCAGCTTTTACCCCTTTGCGGATAACAGGCCCTGCCTGTACTCACTAACCAACGGCTTCCCGAAATGTGCACCAGGCACGCATAAAGATGAGCACGAAGAAGTAACTCCACCGCGCTTATCTTTATGTGTGAGAGTGAATTGGTGGCCCCTACCGGACTTGAACCGATGACCGTGCGATTATGAGTCGCCTGCTCTAACCACTGAGCTAAGGGGCCATATTTGATTTGTTTGTCTGGTGTGGCGCCGCGCACGAAAATCCCAGCCAATAAATTCAGGATTTTTGGGCGCGGCGGCATATCAGACAAACATGGTTGATGCGTGCGCCCATGAGAAAAGCGCATAGAATGTTGTAACTATATATTTATATAATTATAGAAATATATATTACTTTCGGCAGTTGATTTCCCATGCCCTGTTATGAGCCAGAATATCTTTCTTTGTCTGGCGGTCCATAACATCGATGTCGTGATCAGTCAGGTAGATGGGCTTTACCCAATCACAGGCTGTATCAACCACCACCGGGACGCTTCCACGACTCCCGCAGCTCGCGATCAACATCGTCATCAGCCATATGGTTAACACTCTGCTGTACATTCCCCACCTCTTTTGTCACTTCTATACGCCGCTCCGCAGTGGCTTTTACGGCGGCTGCATTCTCATTAATGCGCTGCTTTTCAGCTTCATCTTCGGCCTTTTCTCGCCCCTTCATACGACCAAAACCAAACGCGCCGAATGCAACCAATATAATTGTGCCAATAAATGACAAAACGGCCTTCAAACCAGTCATACCACCACTCGCTCTTTCATCCAGCCGTAGACAAACGACTCATTAGCCTCGCGCTTCTCCGCCAACTCCAGATAGCGTTCGCCCTGCGTACAGTTCAGCGACGTCAGCATCACCCGTTCGCCGTCTTTTCCCCGATTCCCAAGATAAGCACGCAGCGCATTAATGGTACGTGGACCGATTCGTCCATCTGCATCCAAATCGGGATACAGCTTCCCACGCAGATTGAACACATTCAGCCAGCGTTGAAGCATTTTGGACGCCACTGTTGGCCCCATATTCACACCGGTATCACACAGCTCTGCGGCAATATCAGAGGATAATGCGGCCACCTGATCAAAGCGTGGTCCGTACCAGTAATCAGCCTCAAGGATTTCTAGTGCCTGTTCGCGGGTTAAATCGCGCATATCGCCACGGTATCCATGAGCACGGGCAGTGTTCTGAGTAATGCCCCACTTTGTTGGGCCTCCCTTGTCGTCAGGGTGATCCACATAGCCGCCCTCTTTTCCAAGAATGCTGTTAAAAATCTCATCTTTGGTCATGATTAAATCCTAATGCGTCAACTATCCGCGCCAGATTGCCCCTGAAATACAGAACAACGATGCAGATAATCAGATTTCCAATAACCACCAGCCAGTGGGATTCTTGATAAAGACCGAACACATAACGGAAGGGAACATTGGCGTATACAATGACGTAGATATAAGCCAGAAAGGAAACAAATGGACGATGCCTGGAGTCTTTCCGTCGATAAAGCATCAGCGCCATTACTATTACTGTGCAAAGCACCGCATTAATCAGTGCTGACGGGTCACTGCTTACCATTTGAACCCCCTCCACGTAAGCGGGAAAGCATTCCAAAGATGCTACCGAGATCCTGGCTGTTTACGAACGTGAGGATTTTAATTGTCAATGCAGCCACAATAACCGCACCAAGCGCATCAAGAGGTCGATCGTTGTAGCTGGTCCATTTGGCAAGAAATGAGCCAACTAACGGCGCTCCAATCACTCCAACAATGAACGATGTAAAGAAATAGCCAATCAGCTTGAGACGGCTAATATTCACCGCTGTAGCAACATAGAAAACAGCGCCAGCAAATGCCCCGAATACAACGCCGTAATCAATACCAGTTGCAATACCAAAAACGCTGGCACCCATCAGGCCACCAGCAGCAACGGCCGTACCGGAAATTGGTTCTGCTGACATTGAAATCCTCGTTAAAAAAAAAGCCCCGCCGAAAAAGGCAGGGCTTCATAAAGCAACAAATTACGCGGTAATCGCTTAACGCAGTTTTACTACGTTAAATGAAACACTACACCCAGTTACCACCTAAAACAAGGTTTTCCCATAAAAAACCTTCATATCGTGGTTAATCGATCAATAAAAAAGCAATGTTCAACTTTTTACCAACCGAACATCCCGACCAGGACTTCCATAATATTCGCCGATATGCCACTGCTTAAGTTGAGTAATCTTCTCCAACTTAACTCCCATAGAGTCCAGTTTCTGCCATGTTTTCGGTTGTATGTGCTTCATTACCCGCTCTGAATATCTGAATACTGCTCGTAAGCGCATGGTTTCTCACTACAGCTTATATAAGTGGTTTTTCCAGCGGTTTTGCGCCGCGCTGCGCTTCTCTTTTACTCCCTCTCTGGCAATTCCAGAAAATGAGAACAACACCACACGGCGATTGCTAACTCTCAACCACTGGCTGGGATAGCAAAGTCTGTATACACGGGAGATAAGCATCTTAGCTTTACGGTTTTTCATCGTTTTGCTCTCCTGCGTCTCCTTTGGTGCGAATTCCAGCGGCGCGCTCGGCTTCACTTTGTTCCCAAAACCACTTGTGAAGCTCCATGAGCTTTTCGTCAATCGGTGCATATTTGCGATTAAAGTAGGCCTGAGCATCTTTCTCAGATTCGTCCGGCAATTCGCCTGGACCAAACAGTGTGTTATAAATCCATGCCAGTCCGCTTTTAGCGTCGCCAGTCGATTGCCATTCGATAATGGCAGCCTGCATGACCAGAATGTTTTTCCCGATTAATAGGTCCAGTTCTTTGTACCTGTTGCGGATGTATGCATTCTCGCTTTGTAATTTTGCGTTGCGCTTCTCTGCGGCTTCCAGCTCAACACGCAGCTTCCCTACCGTTAGCGCAATATCCTCGTTCTCCTGGTCGCGGGATTTGATGTATTGCTGGTTCCTTTCCCGTGCTTCCAGTTCTGCAATGCGCTTACTTCCATCCGAGATAACACCTTCGTAATACTCACGCTGCTCGTTGAGTTTTGATTTTGCTGCTTCCAGCTCATCACGCAACGTCCATACCGGTGCACCGTTGATATAACCAAAATCCAGAAGTTTGTTTTTCGATACAATTCCGTGAACGAAATCCACATAAAGCGCAATGCAATAGTCAGGTAAAGCGCCCCATTCATGTAGTCGCAAGACGCATTCGTCGTAATCGTCCAGGTCTATTCCAACACTTGTCAGGGCAATAGCCGCGTGCATGGCATCAACCATCATTTCGTTCTCCTGGTCACGGCGTTTGATGTATTGCTGGTTTCTTTCCCGTTCATCCAGAAGCCCCAGCACAATGTGTGGCGTTATCAAGGACTCAAATTCGGCAACAGCTTGCTCGCCTCGCTTGTAATTCTTAATCCCACCTAAATCTTTCGCGTTCTGTGCCGCCTCACGCAGTGCCTGATAGTTAATTGCTGTGCTGTTAGTCATTCCAGGCCTCCAGCTCGTTCTGAATCTCCTCGTCAACCTCGTCATTGGTGGCGTCTTCGTTCAGATGGTCGCGCGCCTCTTTGAGATACTGTTCACGGCGTTCGTGGTACCAGGCAGAGAACTCCGGCGACCATCCTCGATTAGCCCCCTGAAAATCTACCATCGCATTATCCTCAGCCATACGCTCGACCATGCAATCCGCGGTGGTCAGTGCAACCTCACGGATGTACCCCCGCAGGTCACGCTTACGCCAATACGGGCTATATTTTGAGTCGCAGCGACCTTTAAATTCGACGGTCCAGCGACGGATGCAGCGTGCGTTAAGTGATTTGCTCATAGTTATGCTTCCTGAATACGCTTAAACTCAATTACCCATACCCACGGGTTAGATAGCCAGTTCTCTTGCCCGTAAATACCGCGCCAGATATCACCAAAGCCAACGCGATAAACAGCTTCAGGTGGCGTAATCTTGTACGTCGCCGGAGTTGCGCCTTCTGCTTTAGCATCTGCCTCGCTCATGTCATGCAGCCGCTCCACACGCACGTCGGTAATTTCCAGCAAAATACGCGAAGCCCAGCGCGGCATGTGAATTGATGGACACCACCCGCCATCAAACTTTTCATTCACAGTGTGAGGCTTCCAGTCGGCATCATCGGGTATCGACCATAAGCCATAATCCCCCGGTTTTTGCTCACAACTGGCCCGATAAATCCTTGCTGCGTTCTTCTCATCGCCACGACAAAGGTTGTCGTTCCAGTCCACACTGCAACCATCCTCATTGCCTAATATCGCCCACGCTTCACGGACCCATATGCGATCACCAACGTTACCGAACGGGCATAAACCATGTTCAGGTGCATCCATAACGTGGGTATAGACACCATTGCGTTTCTTTGTCGGTTTACGGATAACCAGGCAGTTATCGGCCCTGACATTTTTTACAGGTCGGCGAGTCTGCGTCTTCCTTCCTTCGAGGATGGCCCTAACCATATCGTCATTAAAAACAACACCACGTTCTTTCATTTAGAAGCCACCTTGTTCAATTTCCGGCGACAAGACACGCAATCATCAGGACTCTCAAAAGTGTCTGGCTCACGGTAATCACCAAAATACATCCAACGGCCGCAAATGCTGGTCACTTCACCTTCATTAAAATAATGATGTTTATTCGCCTTCATTGGCCTGACCCATCCGGCATTTTTCTTGCTCACTTCAACTCCTCCCGACGACGTTCCTGAAGCTCTAGCATTGCGGCTCGGAAATCCTGCCACCATTCTTCATCGGCTACTGGGGTGTTCCGCTCCAGCACCTTGTCCGCATCGGCGATCAGGTTTGCCAGACTCTTGTCTGAAATCTTCGTTACCGGAGTCGTTGGTTGCTCAACCTGCCCGATAGGTTTTATCGTGCTCAAAAGGAGGCGACGGCGGGAAAGTGGTGCCCCACAACGACGGCCATCTTCCTTGCGATATGTTTCTTTCGGACCAACACACCAGGTTGTCGGCGTCTCGCGCAACTTCACTTTTTTCTCACCATCATTGGTAATGATTATTCCGGTATGTGTTTTGATGCTCATGCCACAGCCCCTCTCAACGGCTTAACTTTGGCTAATAAGGTGTTAAACAACATGGAGTTAGGATTCATGCCAAATGGCAATTCCGGTTTAGCGGAGTAGTACAGGCAACCATTTATTTTCCTGGTTGTTATCTGTCCTTCGGCAACCATGCTTCTCAGTCTGCAACGCATAGAGTTCTGCGACACACCAATGTGCTCCGCGATTACGTCCACTTTTGAACATGGGTGATCGGTCAGGAAATTAATCACATCTTGGGGGTTAATAATTTTGCGTTTCATTGTCGAGGCATCCTTATACATTTATATAAATATATAATTCTATATACGGCGGGAGACGTCCCGCCGTAGGCTTACTGTCAGGCTTTCAATAGCGATTCTTTTAGATATCGGGCATCAGCCAGGGCGTTTGGAGTAATCTTGCGAACCCATGCATTACGGGTTGGACTCCACTTAAAGGCGCGTGATTTAAGCAGCGAACGAATGTTTGCCTCTGGTTTGCCAGGGAAATAAAACAGGATGCGGTTATCCTCTGGATCTATCTCCATAGAAAAGCCGTCGTATTCTTCGCGCTGTGCTCCTGTTACAGACTTGACCGATTCAAGCTCCTTAATACGGCTCTGTAGTCGTTTGATTTCGGCGTTATTGTTGCTCAGTGCGTATGAAGGGAATCCGATGCGCCCACAGAAATCTCCGGCCAGTAACTCTTTGGCTTCGCTTTCTGTAAACCTGAGATCGATTAATGCAGAAAGCTGCTGTAATTGGTCTTTTTTGTATTTGCGAATGGCCTTATTTGCGGCCTTCATTTTGACGTGTGACTTCATGCAGCCTTGCAGCTTACGAAGCAACTTAAATAGCGCATCAGGATCATCAGACGAAATTCCATTACGACCAACACCTGCGGCTTTGCTCTCGTAGTGTGATGCTTTACTTTCGCATTCAACAAACGCTTTTCTTAATAACGCATCAGCTTTAGACAAACGGCGGCGATGGCCTTTCGCGCTATAATGGTCAACTAAAATCGGCTGGCCTAACGGGATCACATCCAACAGGTCATGCGCTCGCTTATGCGCTACCGCACCTTCTTTTCTGGCTTTTTCTGCACGAGCAATATATCGGGCAAGACGCGCGTTCTGGCGTTCCTGATAGGTGTTTACGTAATCATCTCCGCGCTGCTGCTGTTCAAGCCATGCTTTGCGCAGATCTTCTGTTACGTCCACCAGCTCCGCAGGGATACAACCAGTTTGGGCTTCATAAGAGTAACCATCCTCATAGATGCGCCCATCGTCTTCAACAAAGAAAAAGGTTTCGTGCTCATCGCTTTTGACCATACGACCATTAACATGGCGTAATAGGTAGCCAGTATCAGTGCTTAACAGGCTGTTAGGGTTGTTGATCCAGTCAGAAATAATTTCTTGTTTATTCATCAGATTTCTCCGGTTTAACCAGGGCGGGTATCGCTCGGTTTCGGGTATAACCTTAGGAAATTTTTTCCCACCTGTAAAGCACTTTTTATATAAATCTATAATTATATATTTATAGATTTTCGATGTTCCCGATGTCTACACACCATCAAAACAGCTCAAAATGACACTTTTACTCTCTTCGCTTTTTCAAATAGTCGACAACATACGCCCTGGCTTTTGCCAGCTTCCGGCGATACTGTCTGAGACTAAGAGAAAGGGCGTGGGCTTTATCAATATGCGGTGCATTTATGTCGAGGCCCCGAATCTCCCACGCCCCGTATTCAATTCGGACAACCAGCGCCGCAGTCTCATCAACTACCGTGAGGGCCGTCACCGCTCCCTCGATACTGGTTTCCAGTGAGTCATTTGGTGCGCCGCCCCCTCCGGTAAACTGGCAGCGCGTAACCATCATCATTTCTAACATCGACGCGAAACCGCTACGGGCGTTGCAGCCATTGCGCACCCACAGCGCCCATAGCTCAAACAAGCTATCCAGATCGCGTCTCACTGTTCAGATCTCCCGTATCGTGACGGGATAAAGCGCCTCTACCTGCTTTTTCTTCATGATGTAGACGTCTGTTCGCACACCTTTAGTGTCGACACAATCAATCGTCCCATCGTCATAAAACACCATGAAATCAAGTTTATAAACGACACCACCAAGCAGATGAAAAGGCACCTGCATAAGAAACGTCACAACGCGGCCAGCTTTTCTCAGTAGCTTCAGTTCGCAGTAGTAATCAGCCTCTTTTTTGCTATCAAAAGCGATATCATCGACAACAGTTTTTTTATTGCCGTATTTGCTTTTCCTGGTCGCTGGTTTGCGAAAGCCGGTATATCTCATTTGGTATCCCCTGGTACTTCACCAAGACTAAGATCAAACCCAATTTCGTCTTTAACTGACTGCGGCAACAGCTCCCACGTCTGCGCACACAAAAATTCATCGGTGCCATAACGCTCAACAAAGCGAGCACAATTACTCAGGGGAGGGTGACGAACGGCAATATGCGGAGGCACGCGCCCACCACCAGGCACAACACCGCGATGATGTGGTGCGCACAACCCAAAGCTATGGAAGTGGCAATTCTCATCAACGCTGCCGTAATCAGGATCGTGATGTAGCTCCGTCCACAGCTCTGGATTCTCAATTTCACGGCCATCAATAATGCAAGCTATGCAACCCACGTGAGTGAGCACCGCTTGTATATAAAGTTTCTCTTTCTTCGTTGGTGTACGTCCGTTCATCAGCGCCCCTTACCATTGATAAAGAGATTGAACTCGTTGATTAACTGGACATACATGCTTCTGGCCGCGTAGTTCTTTGCCAGCTCTTTACGGGATGAGATCCCGCAAAACTCACGCAGAATCACAGAGGCCTCAGAACTGTTTGAAACGTTCTTCCCTGTTTTACTGGTCAGAAAGCGCCAGAATTGGGGATTCTGGCAATGCATCGCAGCACCGCGAACATAACTACTCATTGATGGCCCCCGTCATTTCTGGTGCTTTTCACCGTGCGGCTTCTTAAAAACCTGCCATCACGAACAACAGACACTTCTCGTTTACCCAACCTCATTTCACGGCGGTAACATTCAGAAAATGCCTCGTCCGGCATCATATAAATGCGACGCTTCGCCTCCGTATCCAGAAGGGAACGGCTTGGGGTTACATATAAAAACGACTCATCAATAGGGACCAAACCACGAGCAAGAATTGCTGGCAGAATGCCAGGAAGAACGCAGAAAACAGCTCCACGATGCAGCAACATCTGGTACTCCATGACCTCCGTTATCCCCGTGACTACTGTTACGGTGTCACGTCTGTTACGGCTGGCAACCAGTCGCTGCACACGTCCAATTTTCTGATCTACAGATAGATGTTTGCTATCGTTATCAATATGATCGATAACAAATCCTTTAATCGTTTGATCAAGGTAGTGCACCACCTTCGATTGAATCTGGTGATTATCACCAAAGAAGGCCAGAATCATCATTCCTCAAGCCTCCCAAGTGCTGAACGCCGGGCGTTGCTAATCTCCTTATGAATCAGCTCGATATCGCTGGAATCTTTATTCTTAAACTCCAGCATGGCAATCGCATCACGAACCTCTGAAACGGTTACGTGTGAGTGTTTCCAGCGAGCAATGAATCGCGGACCGCGTAGATTGCAACGCTCCGCAGGCATCCCCAGCTCAGAGAAAACCGCTTTCAGCCTTGATAAGCAGTTAACAGGGAGATTCCCTTTGATCTTGTTCTGCCGAACCGATGTGCCATCGCTACGCTGGCGCTGACGTTCGGCAAAATCTGCCGCCCATTGCTGGACGTTAATCCGGCCTTCCGAATACGCCACCAGCAGCGTCAGGTTATCCGCACGAGGGAATCTCTCGAAGCGATACCAGGCACCAATCAGTGATGACGTAAAGCCAAACTTTCTGGCAACACCAATTTGGCCTCCATTTTCGTCAACCCACTCCTGAAAGGTCATTTAACGAACTCCAGTTAAACCACAATATGTGGTATTAAAACCACATATTGTGAGTTTTTCAATGGGCGAAACAAAAAATAACCTTCTATTTGTGGTCCACCTCTCGTCTTACCATGTGAAAACCACTAAATGTGGTAATGTATAAATAACCCACCATTCACGATTGATGAGACATGAAAAGCAACGACGAGAACATCAAGAAAGAAATAGGTCTGCGCATTCAGACTCTACGGAAACAATCCGGCATGACTGCCGGAGATCTCCAGCAAGTCACTGGAATAGGCTTAAGCACCTTGCAGAACTATGAGGCCGGATTAAGACAACCATCTATACCTGCCATCAAGAAAATCGCGCACGCCCTGAAAGCATCAGCGCCTTATATCGCGTGCTTAACAGATAACCCGTTCCCACCCCAGAATACTAACGCTCCTGTTATTCCTGGGCTTGTAGCTATAAAAAATGACATAGCATCGCACGCCGGAGAAAAGCCAGTGCTGGCGATAGAACAGGAGATTCTACGAAGCAAGAACATCAACCCATCGTCTCTGTCAGTTCTCCAGAGCAACGATGAGTTAATGTCACCAACAATATCCCCTGGCTCCCAAGTCCTGATTAATACAGACGATACAGAGATTCATGAGGGGATCTATGCCCTTGAAGACAGAAATGGCCTGGTTGTTTTGAGGCACTGTAGAGTCATACCGGGTGACAATGCTGTTATGCTGTCAACCGAAAGGGATGCTGAAATGAACACTAAGCATCTGAATAACGAGGAATTTAAGCGTTATAAAGTTCTTGGCCGCGTAGTTAGTGTTGTCAACTGGTTATGATACACAGCACGGCGAAAGCCGTGCATTTCTACGCTCAAAAAAACCACATTTTGTGGTTTTGACAACATGTAAAAGTATAAAAGAGGCTACGCATGGAATTACATACAGCCAATAAAAACGAAACTCTGATCACTGCTGGAATCGAAATCCAAGCGTTGAACATAGCGATTGAGTGTATGTTATGCCAACTCATTGATAATGAGAAAGATATCGACTGGATAGAATCTATCCTTCATCTGGCATCAGAACAAAAAGTCTGCCTCAAAACGGCCTTACAATACGATGTGCCAGCGGTATCGAAGCTGTGCCAGTCATTGATGGCATATAACAGGGCTATTATTTCTGTATGCCTCATGATTCTCGATGAAAACACCCCTCTTAGCGACCGCTCAGAAGCTGCTCTAACCCTCTCACGTAAACAGCGACAGCTAGCAAATCAACTGATATCAACGATAGCTGACCTCTGACTGCAAGCGGGCTAACGCCCGCTTATATGATTATAGATTTATATAATTATATAAAACGCTTTTCATCCGCCAAAAAGTTGGTTATGCTTACCTCATTCTATAAATATAGATTTATAGAATTATATAATCAAACACATGGAGTCTCGACAAATGACTATATCTGTAGGTATTTTCAACGGAAAAGGCGGCGTAACCAAATCAACCATTGCTCGTGCTTTAGCAGTTGCTTATGCAAAGGCTGGCTGGAATGTATGCCTGATCGATATGGATGTGCTTAACGGAACGGTAACGCGTTGGGTACAACGCAGAATGGCCAACAATATCGAACCTGCAATCGCGGCGCAGCCGTGCGGCACGCCATCACAAGTCCAGAAAATCATCGAATCAGAAGTATACGACCTAGTTATCGTTGATGGCGGTGCCTACGCATCTGAATCAGTACCGAAGCTATCTGAATTTCTGGATATGGTTATTTTGCCAACCCGATTCTCTACCGATGACCTGGAAACCACCGTTAACACTGCTCACGGCATCGTTAAAAAGGGTGTACCAATCAAGAAAATTTGCATGGTGTTTTCCGGCGCGGCTGAAAACGAAGCTGACTACATCGAAGCCCAAGAGTACCTGGCTAATACGCCATACTTTGTTGTCGATAAGTACATTCCCCACAAGCCAGCTCTGAGCAAAGCTCAGGATAAGGGCTTAAGTCTCATTGAGTGCTCATACGTTGCGCCACGCAAAAAGGCAGACGACGTTATTCAGGGGATTATCAACCAGCTTGAGGCCCTGACTACTGCCGCGTAATATATAATTATAGTTTTATAGATTTATATAAGAGGGGATACACATGGCCGCACCATCAAAACCACCAAAGAAGAACAGCAAAGGCGTACCGCCATCGATCGAACAACCGCAGGTTTTCGACCCGACTGAAACGCCAACCAGAACCAAATCAGGTGGGGCACAAATGGCGTTTAACGTCGACCCTGAATTTAAACGCGAGTACAAAACGTTCGCCAGCTCAATGGATATGTCATTGAAAGAAGTGCTGACAAAATCTTTTGAGTTACTCAAGGCTCAATACAACCAGAAGTAAGAGAAGGTGACGGCCTCCAGCGCCAACTGTTGGCCGTCGCGACACAACAAGGGGAATTTGTTATGTCCGAGCAACAATATACACGGTTACTAAAAACTCGTCTAATAGACCTCAAACGGCTGCAAGCTGGCCGCTTATTTGCCCTGCTATCCACCAGGCCAGAATGGGTACGTGAAGCAGTTCTGAAAGGCTTAATGCGCTCCAGCGTTTAAATTCAACCATAAAAAAGGCCCCCGAAGGGGCCTAATCGCTACTTGCTGCTAATGTTTATCGTCACATTCAGAGCGTTATCAGTAATCTTCCAACCCTCCCCATGTGGCGTAAACAAAGCCCCAGTAACAACGATAAAAATACACATACAGTATTTTTTCATTGTATGGCCCTTACAGGCCGTTTCACGGCATCCCCACCGACGAAAACAACGCGAGAGCAAGCACGGCTGCTTGTGCTTGCATGTACGGCAACAGGAAATCCTCCCCTAAAGTCGGTGCCCGGGTGCGAATCGGCGGGAAGGTCCACAGGTATTTTACGATTATTTTAAGATTAGTAATAGGAAATAAATTAAACGAAAAAACCAGTTTATTTTCACAAAATCAGTAACCTACCCACAATCTGTGAGTTTGCAGACACAACAAGAACCACAATTTTTTGAAGCATAATAGTGGACTATTATTACCTTTTGGGTAAAATCAACTTGCTGCTTGTGCTTGCGTGGTTGTTTATACAACAACGTAATGCTGAAAGGACCGCGAATCCGATCAGCACAAAAGAACCGTCCTCAATAGGGCGGTTTTTTTGTTTCTTCACTCATTAAAACCGTCCACGACCTGTTGATGACTCCAGATAATCTCGATTATTCACATCAGCACCGTTATCGACCCAATTTCTATATGCTTCATCGCAACAATACATTACAGCAGTTGGAGTATCAGGGATGCCGCCCCCAAATGAGAATCCCATTGAGCTAATGCTAACTCTTTCGAATGGCCTATTTCTCAATGCTTCAAACCCCTTGCTATTAAAGTAACGCAGCATCAGAGGTAAAAGGTTATCCTCGTCCTGACTGATTGTTCCAGGGAAAAAGTAGTAACCATAACGGTTAAATTCGGGAATAAGATTTTCTACCAATGACATGAAATTCACTGGAGTAATATTAAGGGCTGTGAAAGCACCAAAAAGGGCGTCAACTGTTAATACAGACTGCCCGTTCTCTATCTTTGTCCATGCGTTTGGTGTTTTTCCAGCAGCTTGAGCCAGTACTCCTTGATGCACACCTCTTTCTAGCCTAAGTTCTTTTATGATCATTAGGTGAATTGTTGAAAAACATGAGTTTTTTGACAGTTCAATCATTTTTTATCCCCATACTGAATTTTTTCTTGTTCCCGACTTTAACAAAACACCACAACTCAGGACTAATTGATTCCTTACAGGAACTATACATTCCTGTTTTTAGCATATCAAGAAAATTAAAAGCCCCGCATTCAAACCCACACTATGTGGTTTAGTCTGTTAAAATCCCGCCGTATTGACATAAATGCGCCATTGGTGGACACTTTCCGAGCCGTAGCAAAATCTACGGTCGGGATTGGCGTCCCGATTGCACAATGGCGCATACCGCGTTAGCGGTTTTTTTATGCGTAAAGCACTGCTACACCCAAATTATGGTGGGGCGTGCGGGGGCGGAGAAATCCGCGCCGGGTTTGTCATTGTGCCGGTTACGCCAACCCTGTACGTCTCACCACCATATTGATTGGCGTCATTGGTGGTGATAGTTCCTTTAATCGGAGATATCACAATGACAAACCTACCCCATGACTATTACGTCAACCTCGTAAAGATCCTTCTCAAGAAAGCCTCATACGCCGATAAATTCCGCCTGGCTGAAATCATCGAGCGCGAAGCTATGCGCATCGCCAGCAACGATAACGCTGTTTCTGACGCAAAAATCTCCCTCGTAACCAAAGTAGTTATGGGAGGTGCAAAATGAAAACGCTTCCGACCGTTAACACCCTACAGCCTATCCTGCATAACCAGATCCCCGTTATCACTACTGAACTACTGGCGCAATTGTATGGAACCGAGCGCCAACGTCTGACAAACAATTTCAATAGAAACAAGGAACGTTTTATAGAAGGTAAACACTTTTTTAGGATAGAAGGTAAAGAGTTACGAGAGTTGAAGAACAAAAACTCTTTAAGAGTTCCTGTGAGAGTAGTTAACGAACCATCTTTAAGAGGGTTACAAATTCCCCCGAAAGTTCGCTCCCTCATCCTCTGGACAGAACGCGGGGCTGCACGTCACGCCAAAATGCTTGAAACTAACCAGGCGTGGGATGTGTTCGAACGGCTGGAAGACTGCTATTTCAGCCAGAACGCGCAAACGGCCGCGACCGTAACCGTTTCGCCAAACAATGCTCGTGAGGTTGTCGATACGCTCAACGCCAAACCGATGTTTTACATTAAAGTGTGCAACAACGAGCCACTCACAACCTCAGCCGATGTAGCCCAAGCATTCAGCACCACAAACAATTCCATCGTTATGGCCATCGATGCATTACGCATTCCTCGCACGGCTGCGGCGCGTCACTTCTTTAAAGAACAACGACCGCTGGAAGGAAGCGACCGCGAAATAACAATCTATCGCATGACAAAAGACGGATTTACCTTGCTCATGGAAAGTATCGACGGTCCAGGCGTGAAGGATATCAAGCTGGCCTACATTGAAGCCTTTAACGCTATCAACAGCGTGTTAAAGACACAGTACGAGCGAGATCTGGCTAAACGACTGTACCAGGAAAAAACGATTATCCGCGCGGCAACAGAGCATAATCGGCTATTAACGGAACCGAACTACAGGAAGGAACTAATCAAGGAGTTTGACAAGGCAACAGGGAAAACCAAAGCGGCGCTAAGTCTGCCAGCAATGACTCAGGAAAATGTGATATCAGCCTTACTTCTTGATCTGCTCAGGAACGCCAGAGCACTTATCAGCTTTGACGAGGACCTGAATCCTCAGCTCAAGCTACTACCACCGACAGGCAAAGTAGTCGACCAGGCAGATCACAACAGCATACTCAGCGTACTGGATGCAAACCTGCCAGCCAGGACACTACAGGAGCTGATAAAAACATGTGCTGATAAGCTCGCACAGAAAAGCAGACCATAACAACAAAGGGGCTACGGCCCCTTTAAGACACAACCCCCCCTCCCCCCATACAGGGTGCCCTTTACCGGAGTTCCGGCCCCTTCTCAAAAGCATCAAAAAAAGCTCGAGATCGAGTACCGGAACTCATGCCACCAGATAGCTCCACATCGTTTCCAATGCATCGCCGCCGTGTGCGCCCTGTGGCCCACAATCATGCCATTGGTCGTCTGATATACCTTCTTCTGCTCATAGAGCACAGGCGAGTTGTCGCACTCCTGCCTTTCTCAGACTCGACTTAGTTTAGATCGCTGTTCCTGGCTTGCGTCAGCACACTTTCCCCTTGTACGCATACCCGCGCGCCACTTCGCCCAAAAACACCGAACCCAACGAAGTAGCAAAGACAACGACGCGAGCGTGAGTCTGAAACGTGCACCAGTAAAAAAGGGGTTGCAGGCGCAAAAAGATTTGATTATCTTTAGACGCAAGAAAGCCGCCCCAATCAAGAGGTGTCTTTTTAAATCCAGCCTACCAAGCAAGATTTAAATTTCAGACTGAAAACCGCCCGGCAAGGCGGTTTTTGTCTTTCTGCCGCTTACATTACACCACCAGAAAACGATCCGTAAAGGATCATTTGATCCCTTGTTCCAATTCTGACGACACTTTAACCTTTTCCCATACAAGGGTTTGCAGCCTTAACAGAATCGCGTCTTTATCAAGGCGTGAAAGATCCTTAACCATATCGTCAAATGACAGAACGCGAATGGCCATCTCAATGACCCTCGGCGGCTCCCCCTTCTCATATCGCTTATATGTAGCCAACGATATCCCAAATTCTTCGGCGGCTCGCTCCTGCGTCCAGTTCATCCCACGACGCCATAATTTCAATTCATAACCCGTCATAGCATCCTCCTCGCACAATATTAACACTCGCAAAGTGTCAAAATGACACTTTGCGTATTGTGTTTACTTAACGAGGAATAAAAATGGTTTATTGTTCGGCGGTGTAATCGGGGCTGGCTCGCTTTTGCTCATGCGATCAGTGTACCAGGCCAGCTCCTTGTCAAAGTAAGCCTGATTAAAATAGGCAATGAATGTAGTTTCAAATCCATAACGACCGCTAATACGCAGCATCTGATTGCCATTCTCTGTTTCCAGATATACCTGGGCACGTTCCTGATTCTCCTTCAGCCAGGTTAAAGCCTCATCGCACGAGGACACACGATACTCATCATCGTAGCCGTCATCGATGCGGCTTGAAGAAGAACGGCAAATCACGCCAACAGAACCAGCCAGGATAGTTTGAATTTTAAGGAAAGCGTTTTTGCGGATTTTAATCATGCTCATCGGGTTATCTCCGGTTTAACCAGGGCGGGTATCGCTCGGTTTCGGGTATAACCTTAGGAAAATTTTTCCCACCTGTAAAGCACTTTTTATATAAATCTATAATTATATAATTCTATGAGCACAAAAAAGCCCCTTTGCAACAGGGGCTTATCATTCGTTCTGATCAGATGTTAAACGCTATTCGTTTTCCTGTGGGAAGCTCAACATCCAGGCTTAATTTGCCTCCCATAGCTTCAACGTAACGCTTTAATGTCGCCAGCTTTAAATCATTTCCGCGCTGCTCCAGCTTTGTTACTGCTGGCTGGCTTATACCCATCGCCTCAGCAACCTGTTTTTGTGATAACTGGAGTTCTTCACGCATCATCTGCAAGCCGACCTCAAGAATCATCTCATCTGCCATTTCTTTAATTCGCGCCTGGCTTTCAGGTGAACGGCTGGCAATCACCTCATCTAATGTTCTCATTACTTGCTCTCCAGTGTGTTCAGATGTGCTGCAAACTCATCCTCAGCTATACGCACCAGTTTTTCATAAAACCGTTTATCGTTACTTTTGTCTCCTGCACAAAGAACGATGGCCCGGCGAATCGGATCGAACGCATAAAAGGCTCTTATCGGACGGCCAGAAAACTGAACGCGAAGCTCTTTCATATTTTTGTACCGAGAACCTTTTACGGTATCGGCATATGGCCTGGGTAACTCAGGTCCGTAAACCTGTAGCTTTTTCAAATCAGCCAAAACCTTTTCCTGAAGAGCGTCTTCTTGCTCATTTAGCCAGTCGTCAAATCGCTGGCTAAAAAGTACCGTCCACATGCTCAATCCTATAACCTGTAGTTTATATCACTAACTATATAACCTGTGGGTTATAATTTCAAGAAAAACGGGGTTATTTAACATAATGGACGTTATCGGCACCACCGGATCACCGTTCATTGTCGGATCTAAAAAATCCGCTCAAAAGATCATGTTTTCCTGGGCGTTTTCCACCGTTTTTATGTTGCTTATTTGTTAATGAAATCTCGTTTTCAGTTTCGCCTCATTTTCGACGCGAAAGCCCTATTTTTGTGACTTTACTCCTGGCATATGGACTTCCCAGCGACGAATCCCCATAGCTGCGCAAAAATCAGCCACATAATTCAATCCCGCCCATTCGCGGATACCACCACGGGCTTTTTCAATGAAAACGGCAATCCCTTTTTTATTGAGAGCAAAAAGCCGCCAGCTTTTTGTCACTTCGTCCTGGGTAGCCACAACACAAGTGAAAGCTCCCATGCGATACAGGTCCAAGAACTCTTTGCGTGTTTTGCGTACAAGTTCCATAACAAACCTCATATTTGCATGTTTCAAACATCTGTTTTGTTATCAATGAAGATTAACCCTAACCCAGCGAAGTAACACAGCAGCGCCCAGGCTGCATACGGAATGCTGGATCTGGATGTGGACTCCTTTAACATCTGCCAGTTGCGAACATTGCGACTATCTTTTAAGCCTAGTTTTTTGGCCAACTGCGAGCCGCTCATTCCGGTCAGGCCAATGACTGCCCGAACTTCTCCACATGTAGGAGATTCCCATTCATCCGCTTTTTTTAAACAAGCCGGATTCAACATTTTTAAAACAGTATCTTTATCCATAACCATCTCCATTTATTATATCTACGATGGTAGGAAATCTTTTCCTATGTGGCAATAGAAATTTACTACATTGCGTATAAGACAAGTTTTATATGTCTAATAGGAAATGATGTTTCTTACGTTTTATCGCGTTCTGATGGCTACTGTGTGCGTATTTATCGACGTTTATTGATAAGGCTCGCCCCTTCCTCCTGCAAAGCCCGGCCGTAGGCCTTATTTCGGCCTTATATAAATTGATTTTGTATAGTTCGAAACGCGCCGTTTCGAAAAGGATGATCAGGCTGCTCCATGCCTCCGGCAAGTGCCGGAGGAGGTATATTTGAGCGTAGCGACTTGAACCGGCGCGAGCTTTAGCTCGCTGCAAGGGCGAACATATTCACAGGCAAAGCCTGCGTAAGTTAAATAAAGAAAGTTTTAATAAAAGAAAGTGATTTTGCATTTATTTGTTTAGTGCATCTATTATAAAAAACCATTTGCATATACATATCAAAACTGTGAATAACTTGATTAGCTGATGCCTGTAAAGACGATATTTACCCTGTGTTCAGGTTTAGAGAAAATTAATTTAGCTTGTTTTTTGAACAGCTATTTTATTGCGACGTGGATAATCCTCCGGTAAAACCGGATTCATCATTCAGGTGGGTTAATGTTGGAGTGATGTCCAGGTCTTTCTTAGCCTGTTATAACGCTGATCAACGAGGGAGCGTAAATATGCAAGGTCAGCACCAGGATACATGCCATCAGCAAATTCCTGGCTAACCTCTCTAGTGATTTGGTGACGAAGTTCGGCCTCTCCCTTTTCCTGAACAAGACGCGCAGCTCTCTCCGCTGCTTTCTGTTTTGCCTTTATCTCTCTGGCCGTCTTCCTCTGACGCCATACATTCTCCATCTGCTCCTGAATAACAATACGCTTATAATCAGCCTCCGTTATCGCTTTTTTAAGCCGTTCGCTATTCTTCGCATTGAAGTAATTAAGTTTCTGGCTAACCGCACGTCTCCATGCTTGTTCAGTAATACCAACTGTTTCCAGCAGTTGATCACGAATCTCGATTTTCGCTGGCCAATACTGTTTATTCACCCGATCCCAGCGACGTTCATAATCAATAAAACCTAACTCTTTCAGTTGCGACAACGCCCTTGTACAGCGCGTTATAGACTTGTTCCCAGCTTCGGATACGGTAGACAGGCCGCAAAAATCAGCCAACGCCTCAGCACTGGCCAGAACCCGCTTAGAAATGATGTTTACATGGTGCAAAATCGCAGCAATCACAGCATTAATTGCCCGACGACGATGCTCGTTTATCCGGCGTTTCCGCTCTGACGGTTGATTAACGTAGAACGCAACCTCACACGTAAGATCACGACCATTAATGCGCTGTAAAGCATCAGATAACACCAGCGGCAGCTTGTGCGTATGGTGCTTTGGAGGCTGGAACTCCGGCGACAAATTACAAACGTAAGCTGAACGTAGAGACGGCATTGGTCTATCCATATGTTCGCTCTTGCGTCCACGGAAAACCAACGTATAATGGGAGTTGTCGAGGCGCCCATGGATATGTTTGTTGGTTTTCCGTGGATGTCGCAAGAAGCCCGCAGATTTATCTGCGGGCTTTTTGTTTCCATATCTGGTCGTTTTCCAACCAGACACCCACAATCGTAACCACGTTACGTGGTTTTAAGAGAACTCTACCACAACACTTTCGATCATGCACGAAGTCTCTCACTGATCGAACGATAATCCACCAGTAAAAGGATCTAAATTGGATCTCGTTTTGCGAGCATCATACTACTGGCCTAACTCCAGTCAATGATTCCCAGCCGAAAACTTGATAAAGCGTCAATAGATATAGTTATCTACTTGGATGCTATGCCGCTAGCTTCCTCCAACCAATTTATTTTAGAAAATCAGTAGCATCTATTCTGGTTGTTGTACATAATAACTTGTATACTTTAAATAGCATCCATCATTGCTGAAATTATCTAAAGTATATTTAGGTTTAAAATTCCAGGAAATACATTATATGTTGATTGTTTCTGTATTACGCTGCGGTAAAGATTTCACCCCCAAACATGCACAATGGCTTCATAAACAATTTGGCTCAGCCCCTTCAATCTGCTTAACTGATGCAGAAAATATCGATGGAGTAAATACAGCACCACTGTTATTTGATTGGCCTGGTTGGTGGTCAAAAATGGAGTTATTTAATCCTAATCATCCAGTAATTGGGCAGCATGACATATTATATTTTGACATTGATATTGTTATTACTGGCAATTTAGATATATTTACAAAAGCTAAAAACTTCACTATGCTAAGAGAGTTTAATAGTCATAATCGTGTCAACTCATCAATTATGATGATTCCTGTATCGATAAAACAAAAAATATGGGATGCATTTACTGACAACCCTGAACAGATAATGCAAGAGTGCCAAACAGAAAACAAATGGGGTGATCAAGGATTTATTGGTAGTATAACTAAACCTGATTTATGGCAAGACATTATCCCTGGTGCAATTAAAAGCTATAAATGCGACATAGCAACTAAATCAATGATCGGGTATAACCCGCATCTCGCATCAAAAACAGCAACAGGGAAAATACCTGATGGTGTTTCAGTTGTATGTTTTCATGGTAGCCCGCGCCCTTGGCGTACTGGTTTTAAGTGGGTTCCCTATTTTTCGCTAAAAGACACACTCTATGGAAAGATAAAAAATATTAAATTAAAAATTAAGGGTTAATATAAGGGAGGTCGCCCTCCCTTATATATTAGGGTTGAATAGGCCAAACAGGAGCAAGTATATCGACACGATTCAACAATACCCGATACTTCTTCCATGCAGCCAGCAACGAGGTCTCTTCTTCCGTCGCAATCCCCAAATCTACGGCATCCTGAAGTGGCGCAATATGCTCACTGGCTACCTGCATCAGGCTGTTTTTTGTTTCTTCCGCCTCCCGTATCCGAAACAGTTTTTCTGCTTCCTCATCCTTCACCCAAGATACGCCGTTCCACTTCTGATATTCCCCATCTGGCGATAACCAAGTGACATTTTCCGGTAATGGCCCGAGTTCAGAAATAAATAACGCGCTCCCTGAATTCACTTCATAGACCCTTTTTCCCCTGTGATCTTCAACGAGATGCCACGATGCATCTTCACTGTTGAAAACAGCCACGAAGCCAGTCGGTACATCCGGCGGTGCAATATCCGTAGAATTAGCTGGCAAACCAGTATGAGGTGGAATATATGCATCACCTTCACCAATAAATTCATTTGTGCCATCGAGATAATTAAATACGCGAATAGTTTGTGCTTCAGCTCTCATTCTGAAAGTCATGTTTACCTCTACGTAATATCAGAGAAAGAATTATTGTTTATTGATTATATGGGTGTGAACACCAATAGTAATGCTATTTCCGTGGCTGTGTGCGCCAATGGCAATGTTATCTACAGGTTTTACCGTATTAATCTAGTATATATGCGAACCCGGGCGAGAACGCTTATTAGCCAGCACGTCATCAGCCTGATGTTTAGGGTTAATACATACCAGCCCTGACCTTAAGCAATACGTCCGATAATCTCCACATCCGATATATTTAATATCCGCATAACGACAGGCAGGAGTAACCGGGCAGTATGCACATGTGTTAAATACAGCAGACTGGCGGGAGTGTGCGTATTCCCAGTTAATTGCTTCTGTTTTTTTATTAAAGTTATCCCATGCCTGCTTCATCTGCCGGGCAACACTTTCAAACGGCACCTGACCACACCCGGCCCCCATTGCAGGGAATACTACCGTCTTTATTTTCCTGTCTGTCGTTGCATTTTTATTGTGCTGAAAGATAGCAAGCAAAGCGGCCCACGTGGCGTTATATACAGCGTCTGTTCCGTCAATTGTCAGCGGAACGCGCATTGTTGGCGCGTGCACCAGCCAGGGATGACGATTGTCCCCCGTCTCAATAACAAAAGCAGAACCTACAGGCTGTTCACCAAGATATTCACGAATAATATGATTCTGAATACGCGTCTGTAGCTGAGTACCAAAAAATGCGGTAATGGCTGCATCCACGCCACCATCCATTAGCCCGAAACTGTTTGCCGCACTGACCATGCAGTCAAATTCCGAAATTGTTTCAAATGGTTTTTCTGCAACATCCACATTTTCTGTATTGCCGAAAACGCGTTTAAATGCATTTGCCATTTCATGTACTGGCGCTGAAAGAATTAACTTAATCATGCAAGCCTCACAATATAGTTATATGCAATATTTTTTACGGTGTTCTCTGAATTCCCCGTAGCATTGACCGTGATGGTGTGTCCGTGCGCCCCCAATGCCACAGTATGTGCATGGGCACCAATACCTACGGTGTGGTTATGCTGACCAATATCGACAGTATGGGCATGGTTACCGGCTGAGGAGGTCGTTACTGTTCCTACTGATTTCCCCGTCGCCCCCGCGGCGTTTGGCCCGTCTTTCTGCTCTTCATTTAATACTGTAAATGAGTGAGCATGATTCCCCGTGCTATTAGTAGATTTCGTCCCATGGTTAAATGTGCTGACCGTTTTTGTTCCGTAATCAAACGAACTGGTTGTTTTCGTTCCCAAATCCGTATTTGACGCACTGGCGCTGTGAGTATGCGATTTAATCCCGTCCTGCTCCTGTGACAATACGGCACGCCCACTGGCGGGTTTGCCCTTGATTGTCCAGCCGCGCATATCAGGAATAACACCTGAAGGATAGGCAACAGCCAGTTTCGGATATGCTGCCTTATCAAACGTCTGCCCCTGCATAATTGCATAGCCCGCAGGTGGTGTATCTGATGGCCACGGCAACGGAACACCTGGCGGAAATGCTTCAATATTTGCCGAGCCGTCAAATTTTACGCCGTTAATTGTCCTTGCCGTTTTCAGCTTTGTAGCTGTAGCCGCATTGCCGGACAGTTCACCAGAAAGACCACCGCTGAATGTCTGTTTCGCCGCCCATGTCTGAGCTTCGTCGATAATTGGCACACGTCTTGTCGTGATCGTGCGGCTTCCAGGATTTCCTGAAATACGCACCATAAAAAAGCGGTAATTCGCTTTACTTACAGTGCTGCGCCATACATGCATTGAGCGCCCCGTACCGGAATCATCACTCGGACCCACTGCGATGTTTATCAGGTTGCCATCAATGACGCCCCAGTCCATACCGTCAGGAATGTTGGTCATGTTATCAAGCCGAACGGTTATCAGACTGCCCGGCACAAAATCGTAGGTCTGCCAGTCCAGGCTGGTGAGTTTTTCCACTGCGCCGCCAATCCCCAAGTTCAGGGGCAACGAAAAGGAGTTATACACTTCTCGCCATTCGGTCCATTTGCTCCCGGCGTAGACGCGCTCAAAAGTGCGCCCCTGTGTGGTATCTGATTTTCCTGTGGTTGTGTAACGCTGCCAGACAGACACACCATCAAAACGTCTGATTACTTCCAGTATCCCAAGTAGTGTCGCGCCAGCGGTGTCCAGCATCGGTCCGTTTGACGCCTTCCCTGTAACGCTGTAAATGCCTGGCGAAGTCAGATCATTCAAATCACCTTCGTAATAACGACATTCTGACTGATGGCCTACTCTTGACCACGGCTCCCACTGTGGGTTCTCTGCATTCCATGTAGCAGAAAGGCAGCGAACATATACATTCCCTCGGCGGGTCGTATAGCGTTGCGTGCGTGAGTACCCACCACCTTCAAGAACTTCAAGGAGTCCCTGACCATAACTTCCTTCTTCCGGATAGTTGCGGTCAAATGAAGCGATAGAGCCACTACTGTTTCGCCATAAACCAAGATGCTCTGCGCCTCCGAGCGTATTCAGGTCAATGGTTGTACTCAGAGGGCGTGTTGCTGACTGAATCTGTCGCCAGTAGCTCCACGGGCCGTCAGAGCCATTCCAGGAACCAGAAAGGTTGCGCATATAAACATTGCCAGTCCTGGTGGTGTAACGCTGCATTCCTGCAAAATTACCGCCATTGAATACCTCCAGTACACCTACGGCACCGTCTTCCGGGAAATGTTTCTCCAGTGTTGCGTTGGAGGATGTGGATTTATACCAGACACCCACATAATCCTTAACGGGGCCAAATGTGTTCAGGTCGGCATCAAGCGGCATTTCGCCGTTGTTTTTCATAAACGTCAGGCTGGTAACGCCAACATTGTCCAGAAAAGCTGATTTATCCTGGATATCTGCACCATTCTGATTTTTCGCCAGACGTGAATTTGCGTTGTCATTTGCTGCCTTGACCGCTTTTGGCGTTGCTGCCAATGACTCACTGGTGCTGTTTGTTGCACTGCTTAACTGAGTAAAACCTTTTTCTGTCAGCGTGGCGTCAGGATGGCGGCGGGACTGCTCATGCTCTGCGATTTTGTCATCGACGTAATCCTGCGTCGCCATCACTGTGCTGGCATCAATACTCAGCTCAACGGACGCCACGTTGCTGAGAATAATAACCATGCGGCAGGTCTGCGCACGTCCGGAGCCTTCAGCCAGTTCTGGCTTATAGCTTTCTGCCATGTTGGATACCGCAATCAGTGTTCCGGCATCGTCATACAGACCAAGCTCACGCATCCAGAAGCCGCCCACTTCTGGCGGAACAACCAGTTCAGCCACGATATAGTTTTTATTCTTATTATCCACGCTGACTTTATTCAGGGCATGACGCCAGACCTCATGCACCAGCTTCGTCTGACCGGCATCCGGCACCGGCAATTTGCCATTACCGTCACCCACGGCCATTGCAGACAGGTTTACTTTTTTCCCGCCGGGGACAGTGGCGGCTGCCAGCTTCGCGGCTCCGGCAGTAGTGATAACGGTTTTAAATTTCGTGCTCATTGTTTCTCACTTATCCGGGATAAACAGTAATAACATCACCATCACAGACCACACCGCCTGTATACAGATAGCCGGGAATGTCCTGGATAATGTTCAGGCCGATAAGGTGGCGACTTGCGGGTTTGGCATCGGCAATCAGCCGTTCCATTTCCAGATACATCTCCTCCGTGATGCCGCTTTCCAGCACACCGATATCAAGGCGAAAGGTTCCGGGCGGGTCGTTTGTCTCCCACCATTCCTTTACGTTAATGAGATAGCCGAGCGGCTCCACCACACGCCGGATTGCGCCTATAGTGCCTTTATGACAGTGGATGAAATAGGCATCGCGAATAACGGCGCGCTTGGTCGCTTCCGGCCACTTTTCATCCCACCTGTCGACCGAAAACGCCCACGCCAGCCACGGCAGCAGATTTGCCGGGCAGGTGTCCGGGTTCCACAGTTCACGAATACTGACCGGCGTTTTTTCAATTTCCGCACAGGCTTTTGCGGCAGCAACTTCAAGCGGTGATGAGCCGGTCGGCAGCAGTCGCGAATCACTCATCCGAGCCTCCGGTCACGACGCGGTATTCGGTACAGAAAGACGCCTGCGTACTGTTGAGCACGATGTCGGCCAGCGGTGCAGTCAGTTCGACACGCTGCACGCCTTCCACATGCAAAGCAGCATAAATGGCAGACAGACGGATGTCGCGCCCCAGCCGGTGCTGTGCTGTGATGTACGCTTCCAGTTTTTTCACGGCAGCAGCGCGGATGGGTTCGCTTTCGGGACCAGGGTAAAGGTAAAGCGTGGCGTTTATCTGGTATTCAACGATGGCGGCAGACTGCACGGTCACGCGGTCGGCCACCGGCCTGACGTCCTCGCCATTAAGGGCGTTACGCACCGCCGCCAGCAGGTCTTCGGATGCAACACCGTTATTTTCGCGAGACAGCACGGAGATGGTGACGCAGGCCGGAGAAGGGCTGGTGACAGAGATATCTGCGACACGCCCGTCGGCACTGCGACCATGATACTGATAGGCACCCACCGACCCGGCGACGCTTAAACCTTCAAACGCCTGCTGAATACGCAGACGATAATCGGTGTCAGATTCCATCACTGCCGGTGTCGGCGGGATAGTCGAATCATCTGCCGGGGTGATAATCAGGCGCGTGGTGTTGTAATTGGCACCAATCACATCAAGGTCATTACCGGCAGCACAGGCCAGCATTACCGCCCGTGCGGCCTCATTCACACGCTGACGCCAGATAAGCTCACGATAAGCATTTTCCTCCAGCAGTTTGACGAGAGGCTCGGATTCCAGCGTCAGGGTACGGGCGACCGCCTCCTGCTGGTCTTCCGGGTAAAGGGAAATCAGTGTCGCCTTGCGTTCAGCGAGAATGGTTTCAAAGTCCAGCTCCTCGACCACATCCGGTGCGGGTAGCTGGTTCAGGTCGATAATCGGCATGGTTTCAACTCACAGGGATGGTTAACGAAAGTGGCTGGCCGGTGTCGTTGTGCTGACCGGTTAACGTGACCGTCATTCGCCCGTCAAAACTGCGCGCCGTGGTGACGGATGACAGGGTGACGCGGGGTTCCCATTTCAGCACGGACATGTAACAGGCGACCTTAATCTGCAACTCAAGCGCCGGGGTCTGCGGCTGGTCAATCATTGACGCCAGCAACGAGCCGTAATCACGACGCATCACCCGTGAGCCGACCGGTGTGCGCAGGATATCGCCGATACTCTGGCTGATATGCTCAAGGTCAGTGACAGTCAGGCCATCACTGCGATTCATTCCGAGATAACGCGCTGTCATAGAGGACTCCCGGTTGTGCCGCCGCTGTCGCCGGGGTGTTTATGGGTATGCAGTACCTTACCGTTTGATGAGAGTTCACCGCCGGTGTGTTCAATGTTGCCGCGCATCGTCCCGCCCTTCTGCACTTCCAGCGTGCCGGTAATCAGCCTGTTGGTGCAGACCACCTCCGGTGTGTCCAGGGTGATGCGGGTTGATGCTTTCACCATGACCACAGGCACCGTGGCGGTAACAGAATCAGAAGCCGTCACGCTGGCCGTTTTAATTCCGCTTACCGTGAGTGCACTGGTTTCGGGTTCATACTCAATCACCGCCCCGTCAGGGAAACGGATATGCAGGGCATCCGCCGACACAGACGGCGAGGGGTTATCGCCGGAATAAATCCCCGGCAGAACGAACGCCGTGTCGAGTTCACCGCCCACGGCCAGAATCAGCACCTGTTCCCCCACGGAAGGTGCCCACCATGTGCGCGAACGTCCGGCGCGATGGGTCAGCCACTGCAGCCAGTCGGTACACATGCCGCCGGTCTGCACACGGCAGCGACCGGCGTTAAGGTCGGTTTCGACGATAATGCCGGTACGAATCATGTTGCGCAGTGCGCGCGCGAGTTCCTGAATATTTGCGAGAGTGTTCATAACGGGAAGGATGCCGCCGGGTCATACCGGCGGCAATGTGACGATGAGGTGTCGGGAATGGCACAACTAACGCTCAAGGTGAGCCAGGATAATCTCTTCAATCATCTGCACATCCTCACCGGTAAAGCCGAGCAGGGGACGCGCCGGATAATCAATTTTCTTACCGTCTTTCCGGTTTTCTTCCGACAGACCGAACTGATGCACACTGGCGATTTTCGGTGACTTTCCGCCGTAAAACTCCATTGATGCCTGTTCCGGGCTGGCGCGGATATGCAAAAAACGACTGGTGATAAGTTTCGCAAACATTTTTCGCTTAACACGACCAGTCTTTTTTCTGGCGCTCTGCTGCTGGCGTGGCGCGTAGGGTGTGCCGTCCGGGGCTTTCTGAGCCATCACCCGACGCTGCTGACTCTGCCGCAGACGTTTCGCCAGTTCGGCGCTCAGTCGCCGACGCCCTGACGGTGACAGCGATTCAATCAGTCCGGTCAGCCGGTCTTCAAAACGCTTAAACTCATTCATCCCACTTGCTCACCAGTTCGCCATTGATATAAAGCTCCACCGGGCGGGTGACCGGCTCCGGCGGCGTGGGTTCCGGGATATTCTTCACATGCAGTGCGCCGTCCACCTCACTGACCAGCGTGCGCTCGGTCAGCATCAGGCTGATGCTGATATCAAAGCTGCTGTCATTGTTGATGTCTGCATAAAACGTGAAGCCCTTTTTCTGGCCTGCGTCGGTGGTCATGATGTCGGGCTGATTTTCCCGCAGCCACGCCAGCACCGGCACGATGAGCAGGTCAAAATCACCGGTAAAGTCGGTCACAATCACATTGAGCGTGTAACGCTTTTCGAATGACAACGACGTCGCCAGCGTGGAGGCAATACTCCCGTTATCAACGAATATCCGCAGCATCTCGGGACTGGTTTTCAGCACCGTGACGGCATCAGTCAGCGCCCTGCGCAGGCTGTCGGGTTTGAGCATCGTTTTCGTCCTGACAGTGTTTAATCATTTTTACCTGGCTGGCACAGCGTGCCAGCGCGTTCTCAAGCTGTCGGATATCGGCACTTAAATCGCCGTTCGTCTCCGGGTCACTGCCCGGCATCGGGCAAAGGCTCACTTTCGGGCAGGCGTTGGCGACAATCACTGGCGTCGGTGCAGGCCGGGCGCTGGTGCAACCGGCGCACAGCATCAGGCAGGCCAGCGCCGTACCAGCGGCGAAAATCTTCGTTTTCATTCAGTAACCTCGTGATGGTTTTCTCGCGCTGTGCTTCACGCTTCGCCGCGTTCTCCAGTTCCTGACGCAGTGCCACCTGCGCCAGCTCGTTTTTGTCTGCTCTGGTGAGGGCAACATGAAGCTGATTTTTCAGCATGGTGATGGTCGTCTGCTGCCCGTTGGCGACGTTGTTCGCCCTGTCCAGCGAGGTGCGCAGGCTGGCGTTTTCATGCTTCGCCAGAAACAGACCGGCCACCGCCAGTGATAACAACACAACCAGCACAATCATCAGCTTTGACATGGTTCCCGCCCCTCAAAACGCTGACGACAGGCCGTGCGTATCAACCGGAAGAACACCGACGCCACGAGGTAAATCAGCGCGGTAAAAATCCACCCGGCAGCGACCAGCGAGATAAACGTCGCCACCATCACCACCAGAGCCGCCGCCCGTCTGCGCCACGGCACCGGCTGCAAAAACAGCGACGCGACAATCTTCACGGCCAGCGATTCCGGCGGCAGCTCCCGCCCGTAGCGTTCCAGCACATACTCAGTGGCATACACGCCGACACCACCGGCAACCACACAGATAACCGTCGCCAGAATCGCCCAGGTGGCGACAAAACTGACGGCCACGCTCTGCGGGTAAATCAGGGACAGTGCCAGCATCAGCGCCAGCGACACGTTCAGCATCAGTGAAAGGGATAATTTCTTCATGGTGTTTACTCCGTTTAAGCCGGTACGCCGCCGGCGGTACGCCAGACGGTGACCAGTTTTTCCAGTGAATGCTCACGCTGACCGTAACCGGCACCCGGCAGGGACGCCCAGATATTGCGACAGCGTGAAATGGCGCGCTCAATGCGTCCCGCCCGGATGTCATCCAGTGCACCGCGTTCGCGGATCAACTGAATGGCGAGCCTGTCCTGTGACAACGGACTGAAATCCGGCAGGGCAAGCTGTTTGCGGTAGTGCGGCCAGAACAGGTAAAGCTGCTGATAGCGACCGGAGGCCGTGGATTTTTCACCGCGACGGTTAAACACCTTCGCCGGTCGGCCATGCGCGAACGGGTGGTCACTGTAGTCGGTGAAAATTTCCGGCTTTCCGTCCAGTCCGGTGACTATCACGTCATAGCCCCGGTTTTTCGTCAGCGGATGATTCGCCGTCCCTTCGGACACGGCCAGCATGTCGAGAAAGGCGGCGATATTCTGATGCGTGTTAATTACCGGCATTACGGTTTCCCCCTGCCCTTAAAACGGCGCTGAATGGCAATCTCAATCACCTGATAACCGGCGATACCCAGCATGGAGCCGATGCCGCACACCGCAGGCAGTGACAGGTCAGGAAACTGCACCAGAACAACACCGGCAACCATCGAGACAAAACCACCGAGCAACATGCGCCCGATAAACAGACGCGGGGTGATAGGTTCACCACCGGCAAGCACCTTGCCGACAACAATCAGCACCCCAATCATGAAAAGCGACAGGACGCTTTTTTCTTCTGCTGTCATGCGTTACTCCCACAGATTGACAGTTTCAGCCACGGGCGCGGTCTGAACGTCGGGCAGTTCGACGGCGGTGCCGTGTGGCAGCACCGCCCCCAGTTCAGCCAGTCCCGGATTTGCGGCGAGCACGGCCTCGACCACGCCCTCAGTGCGCCCGTAATAGCGGACACAAATGGCGTCGAGCGTGTCGCCCTGTAGCGCAAAGGTCTTCATCAGATTTGACTCACGATGCAGCGCGGCTTGCCCTGGATGCGCGCCACCGCCCAGCGCATATCCCGCCACAGCTCATCAATGGTGCTGTCAATGCTGTCAGCCTTCTTGTCGCCTTTCGCACTGGCATCCACGCCGCGATAACGCTCATAAAGCGATGCGGTCGCCATCGCACACACGGCGCGCTCGTAGTAAAAAACTTTGATGCTTTCACCGTCGATGTCGTCCGCCGGAACGTCCGCCAGACACGTAAAACCGGCGGCAATTTTCTGTTCGCGGTATTCGTACAGCTCCGCATTCGCCTCCGCCATGCCTGACTTGATGGCCTCACGCAGACGGGCGGGGGCGACGGTCTGCTCAAGGCGCATACGTTCCCGGACGCGCTTCGGGTCGATATCGGGAAAAAAGAACGTGTTTTTAATCACCGGCTCGTCGCCTGCCGGTTGCGGGATGACCACCGTCCCCTCACCGGACACGGGAGCCTCCTTTCGCGGAATAATCAGCGTCATCATGACTACCTCTGAAAAGTCGGGCGGTGGACGCCGGTGCAGTGTCAGGTGATTCACCCTCACTGACCGGCGTGCCGCCCTGGCGCGGGGCGCATTTGGTTGTTAACTGGCTTTCTTTTTCGGGCGTCCACGTTTTGCCGGTGTCACGCTCCGGGTCTTACGCGGGGCGCGGGTGACCGCTTTTGGCTGCGGCTCCGGCTTCGGTTTCAGCTCCCGCTCCAGTCGTTCAATCTCTTTTTTGACGCCTGCCTGACAGTCGAGCTGTGTCGCACGTTGCAGGTGAGCCAGCGCACCGGCGGCATCACCAGCGTCACGCAGAAACAGACCGGTGATTTTGTGCAGCTTTGCGCGCACTTCATCAGGCATGTCAGCCGTGGCGGTCAGTTCAAGGGTCTCCGTCAGCAGGCGGATATCCACAGATTCACCGGCAGCGTGAGCGCGCATGGCCGCGAGTGCGACCTCCTCGGTGAACATGTACGGCGGGGTGCGGCGGTGTTTACCCGGCATGGTCAGACCGTACTTCAGGGCATAACGGGCAATCTCCAGCGCACCGGCAATATCGCCGGTATCCAGACGCCACAGCATGACCGTCATCAGAATGTCATCCTGTGCACCTTTGCCCTGCTCCAGCACACCGTTCACCCACGGCAACCAGAACGGCAGCAGTTCGCGCTTTTTCGCGGCCTTAAGCTCTTTTGAATAAATCGCTTTCAGTGTGCGCTGGTCTGCGGCCAGCTTGACCAGCATCTGCTCATAGACAGTTGCATGTCGCAGCGGGGCGGCTTCCCGCTGCGCGGTCATCGCTGCCGAGACCCGCATCATGTGGCGCTGTGCGGGACTCGTCATCGGTTACGCTCCCGGCTCTGCGGTCGCCTTAGCCGGTGTGGAGAAATCACCGACCTTGATTTTTTCCACCAGACAACCGGCGGCGTAGTCTTCCACCACGTAATCAATGTTCATTGACTCGTAGTTCTCCACGCGGTCGAGTTTCGGGTTTTCCACAATCACGCGGCGATGGCTGTCATCCATGTAGTAGATGGACAGGTTTTCCAGCTTCGTGATGAGCATCGCATCCGCCGGGAAGTACGGGACGCGTACCGCTGGCAGGTTACCGATGCGTTTCTGGCTGATGATCACGTCAGCAGCCAGCATTTCGCTGTTATCCTGCTCCCTGTTGACGATGGGGAAATACTTGTCCGCCAGTAGCTGACGCCCCACAATCACCACAAGGTCAGGGTCTTCCTGATACCACGGCTCAATCAGGTTGTTGGTCGCATCCATCACCAGTGCATCGAGGCTGGCATAATCACCGCCCTTACCCACGCGGATGACCTCAGAGGTGGTGTGCCCTTCCTCGTCAGTGACCTTGCTCATCACGCGCGCCGGTGCTTCATTGCGGTATTTCTGCAGCCAGCCGACCGCCACATCCTGCAGCATCGGATTACTGCTGCGGTCAGAGGTTTCGGCACGCTTCACGCCGTTAAAACCGGCCATGATGAAATCAAGGGACTGGCGTTTGATAATGGCGTTACGGATACGGAGCTGGAAATCCTGATAACGCGCCCACAGGTCCAGCGTTTTGTAGCGGATATAAAAATCGAAGTTAATCTGGTCGCATTCGTACTTGTTTGACGCCAGCTTCGAGAAGTCCTTCGGCTGACGCTCGGTGCCACCGGCGGTGTCGGTGGTGCTGGCGATGGAGCCGGTGACACCAATACCAATTTTTTCCCCTTTCATTTCGCTGACCGGCACAATGTTGATGCTGGTCAGAAAATCAGAGGACTCCTGCATGGTGTTCATCAGGGTCTGAGTGACCGACGGTTCAACGGTGAATTTTTTCGACACATCACCGGCGTCGATGCCGTTCAGTTCGGCAACACGGGACAGGTAGGCATTAAATTTAAAGCGGGTTTCCTGGCGCATAGTTTTTCCTGAAATTAAGGGTTAATCGTGAAGGTTTTCCCGGACTGACTGACGCCGGTCAGCAGTTCGTCATCAGGGCGTCACCGCCACCACCGGTGGCCTTGCTGCGGCGCTGCTGGGTCAGACTTTCGGTGTTGTCGAGACTGTTTTTCAGGCGGGTGAATGCCTGGCTGGTTTCATCCGCCCTGTCAGTCACCTCCTGCTTAAGTGCGGAAAAGGCGGTTTCCATCTCAGCGAGGCGCTGCTCAGTGGCGCTCAGTTTTTCCTGCACATGTTCAGCAACAGCGGTCACCGCTTCATGCACGTCATTCAGACGGGCGTCATCGCTGGCCTGTTTGCGGCCAAAAATGGATTTCACCTTTTCGGTCAGGGCGGTGAACACGGTTTCAGGCAGGTCTTCAAATTCCAGCTCAACGGGCGTTGCCACTGAAATAAGGTTCTCAGGGCTTAATTTGAAGCGGTTCAGGGGGTTGTGTTTTGCCGTGCGGCAGAATTCCAGGTATTCCGTACCGAGGCTTGCCGGGTCATCGGTGACGGCCAGCCCCACCAGATAACATTTGCCGGTGTTGGCAAAGTTCGGCTGAATTTCCATTGAGGTGTAGACCTTCTGCGCGGCCTTGTTCATCGCGATAAGGTCATCGGTCGGGGTGATTTTCGCAAACAGCGCCCATTTGCCTTTCAGCGCCGAATCATCGTCAATCTTTTCGGCCTTCAGTTCGACCACATCGCCATAACGTTTAAAAATACCGTCAGGCAGGATGCCGCGCAGATGTTCCAGGTTAATGCGGCAACCATAGACACGCGGGTCAAAGGTTTCCGCCATTTCCTGAATATCCTGCGCACTGATGACACGCCCGTCACAGGTGTCACCCTCAACGCCGACACGAAAGAATTTTGAGACTTTTTTTGCCATTGTCAGGAGTCCTGAATAGTGATTAGAGGAGTCACATGTCGGCATCAGTTTCCCGACGATGCGCATCCTCCGCCATCAGTCCCGGATGGCTTATCACTGACACAACAGCACCTTAGCGAATCGCGGGGCGCGACTCAGTAGCCTTGCCGTGTATTCATCACGGCGAGGTATTCATGACCATCACCACAGACACCACTCTTTTACACGACCCGCGTCGTCAGGCGGCGCTGCTGTACTGGCAGGGGTTTTCCGTGCCGCAGATTGCCGCCATGTTGCAGATGAAACGTCCGACGGTGCAGAGCTGGAAACAGCGCGACGGCTGGGACAGCGTTGCCCCCATCAGCCGTGTCGAAATGAGTCTGGAAGCGCGACTGACCCAGCTCATCATCAAACCGCAGAAAACCGGCGGTGACTTCAAGGAAATTGACCTGCTGGGACGCCAGATTGAACGACTGGCACGGGTCAACCGTTACAGTCAGACCGGCAACGAGGCAGACCTTAATCCGAACGTTGCTAACCGCAACAAAGGCGGGCGGCGCAAACCGAAAAAGAATTTTTTCAGTGACGAGGCTATCGAAAAGCTGGAGCAGATTTTCTTTGAGCAGTCTTTCGACTATCAGTTGCACTGGTATCGCGCCGGGCTTGAGCACCGCATCCGCGATATCCTGAAATCCCGTCAGATTGGCGCGACGTTTTATTTTTCCCGTGAGGCGCTGCTGCGCGCCCTGAAAACCGGCCATAACCAGATTTTTCTGTCGGCCAGTAAAACGCAGGCGCATGTGTTCCGCGAATACATCATCGCCTTTGCCCGGCTGGTTGACGTTGACCTGACTGGTGACCCGATTGTCCTGGGCAATAACGGCGCAAAACTGATTTTTCTCGGCACCAACTCCAACACCGCACAGAGCCATAACGGCGACCTGTACGTCGACGAGATTTTCTGGATCCCGAATTTTCAGGTACTGCGTAAGGTGGCATCAGGTATGGCCTCACAGAGTCACCTGCGCTCGACCTATTTCTCCACCCCGTCCACGCTGGCGCACGACGCCTACCCGTTCTGGTCGGGTGAACTGTTCAACCGGGGACGCGCCAGCGCCACCGAACGCGTGGAAATCGACGTCAGTCATAACGCCCTTGCCGGTGGGCTTCTCTGTGCGGACGGTCAGTGGCGGCAGATTGTCACCATTGAGGACGCGCTGAAAGGCGGCTGCACGCTGTTCGACATTGAACAGCTCAAACGCGAAAACAGCGCCGACGATTTTAAAAACCTGTTCATGTGTGAATTTGTTGACGACAAGGCGTCGGTATTCCCGTTCGAGGAGCTGCAACGCTGCATGGTCGACACGCTGGAAGAATGGGAAGACTATGCGCCGTTTGCCGCCAATCCGTTCGGCTCCCGTCCGGTATGGATTGGTTACGACCCGTCACACCGTGGCGACAGTGCCGGATGCGTGGTGCTGGCACCGCCGGTGGTGGCCGGTGGCAAATTCAGAATACTTGAGCGTCACCAGTGGAAAGGCATGGACTTTGCCACTCAGGCTGAATCCATCCGCAAACTCACCGAAAAATACAACGTCGAATACATCGGAATTGATGCCACCGGCCTCGGTGTCGGTGTGTTCCAGCTCGTGCGCTCGTTCTATCCCGCCGCGCGCGACATCCGCTACACGCCGGAAATGAAAACCGCAATGGTGCTCAAGGCAAAAGACGTTATCCGTCGTGGCTGTCTGGAATACGACGTCAGCGCCACCGACATCACCAGCTCGTTTATGGCTATCCGCAAGACCATGACCAGCAGCGGACGCAGTGCCACCTATGAGGCCAGCCGCAGCGAGGAAGCCAGCCACGCCGACCTCGCCTGGGCGACCATGCACGCCCTGTTAAATGAGCCACTCACCGCCGGTATCAGCACCCCGCTGACATCCACCATTCTGGAGTTTTACTGATGAGCAAGAAAAAAGGGAAAACACCGCAACCTGCGGCAAAAAAAATGACCGCCAGCGCCCCGAAAATGGAGGCATTCACCTTTGGTGAGCCAGTGCCGGTACTCGACCGCCGTGACATTCTGGATTACGTCGAATGCATCAGTAACGGCAGATGGTATGAGCCACCGGTCAGCTTTACCGGTCTGGCAAAAAGTCTGCGTGCTGCCGTGCATCACAGCTCACCGATTTACGTCAAACGTAATATTCTGGCTTCAACGTTTATCCCGCACCCGTGGCTTTCCCAGCAGGATTTCAGCCGCTTTGTGCTGGATTTTCTGGTGTTCGGTAATGCGTTTCTGGAAAAGCGTTACAGCACCACCGGTAAGGTCATCAGACTGGAAACCTCACCGGCAAAATATACCCGCCGTGGTGTGGAAGAGGATGTTTACTGGTGGGTGCCGTCCTTCAACGAGCCGACAGCCTTCGCGCCCGGTTCCGTGTTTCACCTGCTGGAGCCGGATATTAATCAGGAGCTGTACGGCCTGCCGGAATATCTCAGCGCCCTTAATTCTGCCTGGCTGAATGAGTCGGCCACGCTGTTCCGCCGCAAGTATTACGAAAATGGCGCTCATGCCGGATATATCATGTACGTCACCGATGCCGTGCAGGATCGCAACGATATCGAAATGCTTCGCGAAAACATGGTCAAGTCGAAAGGCCGCAACAACTTTAAAAATCTGTTTCTCTATGCTCCGCAGGGGAAAGCCGACGGCATTAAAATTATCCCGCTCAGTGAAGTGGCAACGAAGGACGATTTTTTTAATATCAAAAAAGCCAGCGCCGCTGACCTGCTGGACGCGCACCGCATCCCCTTTCAGTTGATGGGCGGCAAGCCGGAGAACGTCGGGTCGCTGGGTGATATTGAGAAAGTGGCAAAGGTCTTTGTCCGCAATGAGCTTATCCCGCTACAGGACAGGATCCGCGAGATAAACGGCTGGCTCGGTCAGGAGGTCATCCGCTTTAAAAACTACTCACTGGACACTGACAACGGCTGAACATCGCCGCCTGCGGGCGGCTTTTTTACACCCCGTCATCACGCCCTCACACGCTCACCACAGCACAAAACACCCCTTAGACACACCAACGCCCCGACGCACAATCTAAACGCCATCACGACGCGCTCAGACGCTGAAAAAATAAAATCAGCACCACCGCCAGCGCGCAGTGCTTTCCCCGCCTCGCCCGCCCGCTTCATGGGTCGGTTTGAATGCAGTTGAATTACAACTACCAAACCAAGCAATCCCTACTATTACGCAGAAAATGCATACTGAAATACCTCGTGCAAATTGATGCAGCTAAGTATGCATAGGTTTTATGCCTCAACGTATACGTTATCAAACAGAGCCCTGTTCAAAAACAGTATCAAAATATGGTAGGAGAGGATAAGCACACAGAAAGAAAATCAGGATGCATGCATATGTCGTTGTTTCATCGTAACAAGCATTAGTATATAAATTACCATGTGCTAATTTATGTCTTAAGGTTGCCCCACTCTTTCTGTTAAAAAGAACATCGATAGTCAAAACAAGATTTTTAGAAAAGATACTTTCCAAATCATCTCTGCATTTATCTAGAAGCTGAGAAATACTTGTTGACTCCTCTAATCCCTTATCCAAATATCTAGTAGCATCCTTTCCGCTAAGCTCATAATAATAACGAACCATACCTTCCATTTGTGGTATTAAAAGATAAGCTGCACTGATGTAATCTCCCTGCCATAATTTGTAAAAGCCCAAATTAAAAATCTCCCTAAACTCCGGCTTGACAATTGGACTAGTTGTAACCAATTTAACGAATGTTGACAACGTCAAGCCATGTTCTTGAGAAAGTACATAGCGAGCAGGTTCAAAGACACCGTTTACAAAAATCTTATGAGTAATCTCGAAATTTCTTAGATATTGATCAATAACAACATCATCACTCATATCTTTTTTATTATCCAACGGCGGGATTGTATATATCTTACGCCCACTCTCATCATTAATTTCTGTTCCAACAAAACTAGAGAATAAACTTTTTTCTGATAATTTTAAAACTTGTTCCCTCATGCTTTCAATATTTTCAATCGGTGTTTCACTCATTAAAACTTTGAATATATCGGGCAAAGAACGCCCCGTCAGTTTTTTTTCACTTTCAGCAACCAAGTCACTAATATCAATAGAATGGCTTAAAGTGACATATTCACTCCTTACTTCTTCTCTCAAATTAGCAAGTTGTTCCTTTAAATCTTCTATCTGTTGGCTATCACCACCGTACTGTCTTAATTCAGAGATAGCTGTTCTTAACCAAGAGATCTTACCCATATTATCAGGTCGATCTGTTGCAACTTTAATAGTAATATTTGCAGATGCCAGTTTACATCTCTTGGCACGTTCATACTCACCATTTTTTTCATAAATAACTGCACTTGTCATATAAAGTGATTTTACAGCATCATAATATTTTTTATCTTTATGCTGCTCAGCCATCTTCTCAGCATTTTCCGCATACTGCAGATTATACCCATCAAAATCACGCACCATAAACCAAGTCAAATTATTGAAACCTTCAAAGATTAATCTTTCATTTTGAATACTATAAAGAGAATGAATGGCATTTTTAATCGCCATGTTTCCTTCTGATTTTCTAGGGTAGACCATTTTATTAATGTGCAAAGCCCTAGCAATATAATCACGAGCAAAAATAAAGCAATTTAAATCACTTTCATCCATGCTTTCGTTTTTTATTATTAGCTTTTCAATTGCTATATTTAGCATTTCAGCATAGGAATCAATTGCTTTAATTGCCACGTCTTTATTTTTCCGATTATTACACCAAACAACATCATATGTTCTTGATAACAAAAATGGATTGGTTATTTTTTGAGAAACATATAAAAGACAGTCATTCACCTGCTCATCAAAATCTTCAGGCAATATTGATCTTTTATTACCCCAAATCATTTGGGGTTCAAATGATGGAGTGTTGTTAACAACTTGCAAATTGAAACTATATAGCATACCAAAAAGAGATGCTAATTTTTTCTCTTTGGGGTTTTCTGATGATTCAGCAATCCCATCCAGATATTTTTTTATTTTATGTGCATGAAATGTAACTGGTATATGCATAAAAACACTATAATCTAGTGTTTCAAGCTCTTCCCTTGTAAGAACAAAGATATCATTCATCGTTTTCACCTTTTTCAGTATAAATTTGCACACATTATTAGCAACATAATTATCAATAGTTAACACATGCAGATAAACAGCAATTTTACTATTATGCAACAAATTAAATCAGATGTTTATTGCTCTGAATAACAATAAAACCAACTCCACTCATCAGCGACCGGATACGTAAATTTTTTCCCGTTGTAATTTACGGTCGCACCACGCGCCAGCGCCTCAAGCTCCCATCGCTGCGGCCTGATACCGTTCTGAGCAAGGTCAACGCGGATACGGGTAATTTGCATTCTTTCCGACCGGGTCAGTCTGGCCGATGGCGCTATTTCATGCGGTTTTAACGGGCTTCCGTTTCTTTGCTGACGGTTTGGTCTTCTCAGGCCGTGTTTTAATGCGCCCCTGAGCGCCCTCACGACCTCCGGGTCATTCCATTCGATAACACCGTCATCAACCAGATTAAGCACTGCTGCGGCGTGCTCAGAAGGCGTGGGAGCCGGTAACGAAGTATCACCACCGGTGAGCTTTCCACAGTTATTGACAGGACTCCGAGGCGCGGCGATGCCGCTTTTTAAAGTCAAAGGCTCAACGACCGGCACTTTCGGAACAATGCGCCAGTCCGTCGTTCTGGTGATATGAATATGACGCGCGCCGAGATGCGGCGCGTAAATGCCGACCACTCTCTCGACTTCTTCCTCGTACTCGTTAACTTCATCCGACGGGCTACGGGCAACCCTGACAGTCTGACAATCGCGCGGAACATTTGCCCCACCCTGCGCGCTGATATACAACGCAAAATCACCACTGTCTGCGGCAGCGCGTGCAGCCTCGACGCGTTCGTCAAACTCATCAGCAATGCTGACGCCGCGAGGCAATTTGCGTAGTTCACGGTAAGCCCCCATTGTCGGCAGGCCAACCGTTTTAAATTGCGGAATGCGCCACGTTGACGCCCATGCGGTAACAGCCGCGGCAGTGTCTTTCAGCGGCCTGCCGGTATCGTTATCGAGCTGACCATCCAGTGCATAGCCGTCGATGTTTTTTGAAATGTATTTCGCGATATATCCCGCAGCACCGCCCCGGTTAAGGTGCTTTGCCTGAAAACGGTTTCGCGCGGCTCCTCTTTCGTCACCATCCTCTTTGAGCGCATAGCGACGCATGATTTCGATAATCTGGTTACGCTGGCGTGGATGACAAAAAAGCATCATATGCCAGTGCGGCGTTCCGTCGTGGTGGGGCTCGACGACACGCAAACCGTAGACCTGTAAATCATTATCCTTGAATGCCGTGCGCATCAGGCTCCAGATGCGGCAGAGATAACGCTGCGCATCCTTTGGATTAAATGCCTCATCGTTCCAGCCGTGATTAAGCTGGACGGTTTTACTTTCTCCTTTTCCGACCTGACGTGTCGGGTGATACTTTGACGGCGTGGTCAGCGTGATAAACATCCCCACATCACCCTCTGCGGCGGCGTAACGCTCAATACCGGCAATGGTGTTCATCAGCTCCATCCGGCGAATTTCAGGATTAGAAATACTGCCCATCACCTTACTGATAAGGTCGATGCGCTCGCCGGTTTCCCTGTTTTCAAGGTCACATGATTTAAGAAACTCCAGATTTGCCTGGCGGCGCGCACGCACATCACGAATGGCATGTTTACTGGCATAAGGAGAACGGTCTTTATTGACCTCCCCGACAGCAATCAGTAACGCCTCATGCCAGCGCATACGCTGGCCTTTAAGCTGATGAGTCCACCACTCATCGTTAAACAGACGGGCAATGGCAGAATAAGCCTGCCTCGTGGTCATCTGTCCTTTACGGTATTTTTTCCAGTAGAGAGGGGAAATATTGAAAGCTCGTGCAGCGCCAGCAACATGACCATACAGGTGAGCCTGAGCCTCATCCGTAAACAGTGATTCTTTTTCGCCATGCGCATCCACCCAGGCATCGCTGAGTTCCTCATACATCATGAAAAGCTGCGATGAGATACGGGCGGCAAACTTTTTCAGCTCCTTGTCATTCATTCCCGGCAGGCGCGCATAGTGGTCACGCTCTGCCAGAAACAGCAACGACGCGTCGGTGTTCATTTCATGGCGCTGATTAACGCGCTCAATGCGCGGCCATAAACGACGCTGAAAAGTGGATGTGAGGAAATAAAACCCGTGCACCGGGCTTTTATTGCGCCGGATGTAGTCATAGCGTGAAGTAAACAGCGAGCGCAAAAAGTAAGGCAGGCGATTAATCGTGGATAAAACACCTTGCACCTGACGCATCTCGTCACGTGTAAGGGGTCTTTCGCGCCCGACGGCCTCGCGTGGCGCGTTCCATGCATAAGCACCGGTAAACGTCTCACCGGTGCCTGCGGCAAATGCTGACGGAGGGACAAAACGCCCGGAGGCTTTAACGGCCATATGAGCCAAAAGCCTCTGAACAACGCTTGCTGAGTTGCTCAACCTGCGCGTTTAAATCAGCAAAAGACGTTGCGCTTCCGGTCAGAATATCGTGATGCATCAGGCCGGAAACGAGCTGGCTTAATTTCGGGTAATAACCAACCACCGCCAGCCATTCCTGACCGGCGTTTTTACCGCTTTCCGCTCTCTTTTTCTCGTGGAGAATAAACTGAAAGCTGTCACTGGTAACGACATAACGTTCGCCAATTTCAATACGAATACTCATGCCGTTCTCCGGTAATGTTTGTTTTTTGCTTCAAAGACTGACTGACAGGAAACACAACGCGTGGCTGACGGATAAGCCGCACGACGGGCAGCAGGTATTGGAGCGTCACACTCTTCGCAAACCAGCGAAGAAACACCGCAATGTTTACCCCTTGCCGCGTTAATCTGGCGCTCCAGTAATTCAGCCTGTTGTTCCTGAATAAAATCTACGTTGTCCGGCATTATCAGCTCCTTTTATCGTTAAGTTTCCTGGATACATCAGCGCAATAACTGGCGAGTTCTGTCGTTAATTTTGTCAGTTCATCCACTGAGGAAATTTGCTTGTGGAATACAGCACGTTTAACAAGTAAATTGACCACATCAGACAGGAGGTTTAATTCATTCTGATAAATCGCGATAACAGATTCAGTTATGTCGCGTTTTTCTTTATCAAGACAAAGTTGAATAAGAGACAAATCACCATTTTCCATAACGGCGATTTTTAAGGCGTTATTCAGTAATACAACTGAATGAGAACAGGACATCAAAGCACCTCCCCGCGAGACAATCCGATATTGTGAAATTTTTCCGACTCCTGACTGAGCAGCTCGACTATCTCCACGCGGGATAACTCCGCCTTTGTGATGTGGCGAATCATGGCGTCAAGATGAGAAGAAAAGCGCGTCGCTGCGTCGGCCTGTGCTTCGGTTCTGGCCTGTTGCAGCAGTAATGCGTATTTACCGCACTGATTTTCAGAAACTGTATGCATGACTTTCTCCAGGCAAAAAGAAGCCCCGCACAATTAAGTGCGTTAAAAACTCTGGTTAATTACTTAATGCAGATATTGCTCTGGTTTTACCGACGTCAGAATTGTCGGTGCATACTCAAACAGACTGAATAATTCACGTAATGCACGGAATAAAGCATCACGCCAGTAACATGATTCTTCATTAATGCGCCAGTATGGCTGGTTGAATTCTTTTTCAGTCAATCCGGCATGCATAAATAAAGTACGACGCTGACTGACTGTTAAAAAACTAATATATGCATACTCACTTGCGCCAACCTGACGGCGTTTTGAGAATGCCCCACGCAATTCATCAATTGCACAAACCAGCCGTTCACGTTCGACGTCGTTCATTTCTTCAAAACGCATCGTTGCATGACGTTGTTTTAACTGCGCATGAAAGCAAACCGTTAGCCGTTCGCGTTCCATCATCTGATTATAATAATCACATGTATCCTGCCAGCGAGGGACGGCCAGATGCTTACCAATTATCCGGCGCATAGCTGCTGGCTGTTTTTCAACGAGATTAAGCGTCATCACTGTCATTTCCAGACTCTCCGGCTTTTCAGAAAGGTCAGAGCCTTCTTTAACGGACTCTGTTTTTTGGTGCGGATAATGATTCCCTTGCGTCCCTTCCCGTGGGTGATGGTGAAGTCAATCGCCCTGGGGCTTTCGTTACGCAATAACTGAGCAATACAACGCGGCTCATTCATAATCACAACCCCATCCACAAAAGCCATGCATCACGCTGTTCAACCGGTCGGTTATAAAACGCCTCACGTACAGCGCGATTAAACTCAGGAATGAAAACCCATTTTTCACCGGCACGAGCCTTCGGTTTGCAAGGATCACGTAATTCAATAATTGGTAATTTATTTGCCTTCACCATTTCACTGACGGCTGTCTTTGGCTTCCCTAATAAATCAGCAAATTTATCCACATGAACCGCATCCAGCGGATACTGAATCACATAATTTTCAGCGTCCATATATGGTACCCTCATAGGATCCAGCCCTTTCTAAACCACTCAAAACCGTTTAGACGCTGGTTTATTCTCAAATCAATGGAACCTATATAGGTTCCAGTTTTGAGGGAATTTAGTCCCTATATAGGCACCATGTCAAATGAAATTAAGCGAAAAGATTAAGGCCTTGCGTGAGGCTGAAGGGCTAAGCCAATCAAAATTCTGTGAAATCATAGACTTACCACTAAGTACACTTAAAAAATATGAAGGAGGAAACTTTGAACCCGGTGGCACAGCTTTGCTAAAAATCACTATGCATCCCACATTCCAAAAATATGCTCTATGGCTTATGACAGATAAAACCGCGCCGGACGCAGGACAAATCGCACCGGCTCTCGCGCACATTGGGCCAGAGTCAACAGAGTCCAACCACTCCGCGAAAAGGATTGGCTAACTCTATATAAAGATTACATTTTCATCATTTGCTACCAAGATGGTGAATACAGCGCCGGAGGGCTTTCTTATGGCAATTAAGAAGCTCGATGATGGTCGCTATGAAGTGGACATTAGACCTCGCGGTCGCGACGGAAAACGCATCCGCAGGAAATTCGAAAGAAAAGCTGAAGCACTAGCATTTGAGCGATACACAATCGCCAATGCCAGTCAGAAAGAATGGGGAGGCCAGCGAGCAGACCGCCGGACTTTGAGTGAGTTGCTGGACATCTGGTGGAAATATCACGGGCAAAACCACGAGCATGGAACAAAAGAGTTTAATCATCTACTCAAAACCATCAGCGGCATAGGTGATATACCAGTGAGCAGGATGAGCAAAAGGGCTTTGATGGATTATCGTTCCATGCGACTACGTGATGGTATCAGTGCCGCAACGATAAACCGTGACATATACCGATTATCCGGCATGTTCACAAAATTAATTCAATTGGATGAATTTTCCGGGCAACACCCAATTCACGGACTGCCGCCACTGGCGGAGGCCAACCCTGAAATGACGTTCCTGGAAAAAGCAGAAATCGAAAAACTGTTAAATGTTTTGGCTGGTGATGACTTACTTGTCGCGCTTTTATGTCTGAGCACTGGAGGAAGATGGACGGAAGTTGCCACGCTAAAACCAGCACAGATTACAAATTGCAGGGTTACCTTCCTGAAAACCAAAAACGGTAAAAAGCGAACCGTGCCGATTTCTGAGGAACTGGAGAAAAAAGTTAAAGAGGAGGCCAGCGCCAAATTATTCAAAGTTGATTATGAGAAATTTTGCGGGATTTTACGCAGAGTGAAACCTGATATACCACCCAATCAGGCAACCCACATCCTGCGACATACATTCGCAAGCCATTTCATGATGAATGGGGGCAATATAATCGCACTGCAACAGATTCTGGGACATGCGAGCATTCAGCAGACGATGGCCTATGCGCACCTTGCGCCTGACTATCTGCAAAATGCCGTCGCTCTGAATCCACTAAAAGGCGGAGTGACGTTATAAATTTCCCCCTCTGAGTGTCCACATAGTGTCCACACTCAAGAAATTTTGAAACCGCTCCAAACCCTTACAGCTTTCGATAAGTACCTGTTTTTACTTTCTATTGCATGTAAGTAATTGATAAAAAAAACCCCCACATCATGTGGGGGAAGACAGGGATGGTGTCTATGGCAAGGAAAACAGGGTTTACTACTGGGAACGTGAGTTGCTACTACTCAATAGCTTCAACGATGAACTTTTTTGCCATTGCGTCACGTCGCGCAACTGCTCCATTCGTTGTTGATGTTTCTCGTTTAAAACCGCTTGCTGCTCCGGCGTTAACAGGCGATACATTTGGTTGCGGACTTTTGCCATCTCAACCTGACGAGCTATTTGCTCATTCGCCATTTTTTCTGCCTGTGCGCGCACAGCGTTTTCATCAAAATTTTCTGCGGTGACAAGGCGATGCATTGTCTCCAGTTCGCTAACATTAACAGGAGGCTGTTCGTGCCGGGCCTGTTGCATAAGATCTCGCATCTGCTGACGCTGATGTTCGGTTAAACTTATGCCGTCGAACATATGGCTCTGCGTACTGCGCTGCGTAAGTTCTTCACCCGGATGACAGTTATCGCCTGAACCGACTTCAGCAGCGTGGCTTAATGAACTGACTGCCAGCGTTGAGGCCATGACGGCAGCGGTAACTATGCGCATCATTTGCTCCCAAAATCTTTCTGTCGCGATTCAACGATAGAGAGTTTACGATTCAGGCTGCAAACATGCGTCAGGGGGTGTAAAACAACGTAAAGTCATGGATTAGCGACGTCTGATGACGTAATTTCTGCCTCGGAGGTATTTAAACAATGAATAAAATCCTGTTAGTTGATGATGACCGAGAGCTGACTTCCCTATTAAAGGAGCTGCTCGAGATGGAAGGCTTCAACGTGATTGTTGCCCACGATGGGGAACAGGCGCTTGATCTTCTGGACGACAGCATTGATTTACTTTTGCTTGATGTAATGATGCCGAAGAAAAATGGTATCGACACATTAAAAGCACTTCGCCAGACACACCAGACGCCTGTCATTATGTTGACGGCGCGCGGCAGTGAACTTGATCGCGTTCTCGGCCTTGAGCTGGGCGCAGATGACTATCTCCCAAAACCGTTTAATGATCGTGAGCTGGTGGCACGTATTCGCGCGATCCTGCGCCGTTCGCACTGGAGCGAACAACAGCAAAACAACGACAACGGTTCACCGACACTGGAAGTTGATGCCTTAAGTCTCAATCCTGGTCGCCAGGAAGCCACCTTCGACGGGCAAACACTGGAGTTAACCGGTACTGAGTTTACCCTGCTCTATTTGCTGGCACAGCATCTGGGTCAGGTGGTTTCCCGTGAGCATTTAAGCCAGGAAGTGCTGGGCAAGCGCCTGACGCCTTTCGACCGCGCTATCGATATGCATATTTCCAACCTGCGTCGTAAACTGCCGGATCGTAAAGATGGTCACCCGTGGTTTAAAACCTTGCGTGGTCGCGGCTATCTGATGGTTTCTGCTTCATGATAGGCAGCTTAACCGCGCGCATCTTCGCCATCTTCTGGCTGACGCTGGCGCTGGTGTTGATGTTGGTTTTGATGTTACCCAAGCTCGATTCACGCCAGATGACCGAGCTTCTGGATAGCGAACAGCGTCAGGGTCTGATGATTGAGCAGCATGTCGAAGCGGAGCTGGCGAACGATCCGCCCAACGATTTAATGTGGTGGCGGCGTCTGTTCCGGGCGATTGATAAGTGGGCACCACCAGGACAGCGTTTGTTACTGGTGACCACCGAAGGCCGCGTGATCGGCGCTGAACGCAGCGAAATGCAGATCATTCGTAACTTTATTGGTCAGGCCGATAACGCCGATCATCCGCAGAAGAAAAAGTATGGCCGCGTGGAACTGGTCGGTCCGTTCTCCGTGCGTGATGGCGAAGATAATTACCAACTTTATCTGATTCGTCCGGCCAGCAGTTCTCAATCCGATTTCATAAACTTACTGTTTGACCGCCCGTTATTACTGCTGATTGTCACCATGCTGGTCAGTACGCCGCTGCTGTTGTGGTTGGCCTGGAGTCTGGCAAAACCGGCGCGTAAGCTGAAAAACGCTGCCGATGAAGTTGCCCAGGGAAACTTACGCCAGCACCCGGAACTGGAAGCGGGGCCACAGGAATTCCTTGCCGCCGGTGCCAGTTTTAACCAGATGGTCACCGCGCTGGAGCGCATGATGACCTCTCAGCAGCGTCTACTTTCTGATATCTCTCACGAACTGCGCACCCCGCTGACGCGTCTGCAACTGGGTACGGCGTTACTGCGCCGTCGTAGCGGTGAAAGCAAGGAACTGGAGCGTATTGAAACTGAAGCGCAACGTCTGGACAGCATGATCAACGATCTGTTGGTGATGTCACGTAATCAGCAGAAAAATGCGCTGGTTAGCGAGACCATCAAAGCCAACCAGTTGTGGAGTGAAGTGCTGGATAACGCGGCGTTCGAAGCCGAGCAAATGGGCAAGTCGTTGACGGTTAACTTCCCACCTGGGCCGTGGCCGCTGTACGGCAACCCGAACGCCCTGGAAAGTGCGCTGGAAAACATTGTTCGTAATGCTCTGCGTTATTCCCATACGAAGATTGAAGTGGGCTTTGCGGTAGATAAAGACGGTATCACCATTACGGTGGACGACGATGGTCCTGGCGTTAGCCCGGAAGATCGCGAACAGATTTTCCGTCCGTTCTATCGGACCGACGAAGCACGCGATCGTGAATCTGGGGGTACAGGTTTGGGGCTGGCGATTGTTGAAACCGCCATTCAGCAGCATCGTGGCTGGGTGAAGGCAGAAGACAGCCCGCTGGGCGGTTTACGGCTGGTGATTTGGTTGCCGCTGTATAAGCGGAGTTAAACTCCGCATTTGTAGGCAGGATAAGGCGTTTACGCCGCATCCGGCATTTGAGCAGGATGCCTGATGCGACGCTGATAGCGTCTTATCAGGCCTACACTCCGGGGGTTATTTTCCCCACAATCGGCGGGAAAAATCTTCGATCTTGCCGCTCAGTCGGCGCTTTTGCATCGTTCGCGTCCAGCTTTTCGATAACCCTGCGGCGGAGAGTAAACGGTGATACTGATCGTCATCAAACGGCATATGCCATGCGATGGCGGCAGCCTCCTGCACGGTCACATCGCTGACACGGGAAACCAACTCCAGTGGCGCATCAGCAGATACCAACCCTGGTGCAATTACGCTATACAACCACCCCACTTTACCCGTGTTTTGCATCAACTGCGCTATATCGCTGATATCAAAATGGTAATTGAGTTTATAGCAAGGTGAGCGTGGCTGGCTGACCTGAATTAATGCCTCTCCCCAGCGGAAAATATCACCAATATAAACATTACTTTCCGTCAGACCGTCGGTTGAGAGATTTTCGCCAAACGCAGGCGCAACAAACAGCTCCGCCTGTTCCGGAAATTCCCGCGCCCAGTAGAGATAATGCTCACGAGGATAATGACACAGCGCTCTGTCTGGCCCGCCGTGGATCTTTTTCTCCGCCTGTTCGTCACCTTCCAGCCCCAGGTCCGTCAGCATCAACTCACCATCAACCTGGATTTTGGCAATTGCGCTGGGTTTGCCTTCGGGATAAGCCTGAATCTTGCCTGTGTATACATCAACCGGATATCGCATCTGTTCCCTCTCCACGAGAAATTTCCCTATTAGACCATATTTATTTTATGTCAGGCGTGCTGTTTTCGCGGTAAGTATCCAGGCAGAAACGCAATTGAAAACCGGACGAACGTTAGTTCATCCGGCTGTGGGGATTAAGGAAGCTGGTTTATTTCACCGTACCTAAAATTTCGATTTTCGCCGCTCTGGCTTTGACTTTACGTGACCAGATAGAGGTAAGAATTGGCACCAGAATCGAAGTCACAATGACCGCCGTCGCGACCAGCGAAGTTGCTGCCGGAGCCATAGGTTTAAACGCAGGCACCATTTCAGCAATCAGCACAGGTGTCGCTACCGCGGCCCCTGCGGAACTGGAAGCGGCAATTCCGGCAGTGCCATCGCCACCGCCAATCAATTTATCGGCGATAATCAACGGAATACCGGTCACGATAATTACTGCCACACCCAACAGGATCCCCAGCAAACCTGTCTGGGCAATTACAGTCAAATCAATGGTATTGCCCAGTGCGAAGGCAAAGAATGGAATAAGCGTCTGCACCGCTTTGCTGAAAAATTCTCGTAACTCAGGGTCAAGGTTCCCCAGGGCAAAGCCCACCAGGAACGGCAATACTGCGCCGACGAAAACATGCGGTTCAAACGAGGCAATCCCGGCAGTGCCCAGAATAATCATCGTCATGAGCGGCCCGGACTCCAACGACATCAACACAAATGCCCCAGCTTCTTCTTTTGTGCCGTACTGCTGCATGATGGAAGCGTAAAGTCCGCCGTTGGTCATATCCATCGCCGCCACCAGCGCCAACGTTGAAAGTCCGGCAAAAAATCCAACTTCAACACCATGTTCCGGAATAATGCGCGAGGCAATTGCCGCAACCACCCACGCGACGGCAATTTTAGTTACCACCAGCGTACCGGATTTACGCAGTACCGTTCCCGTCGCGCTTAATTTTATTGACGCCCCCATGCAAAAAAACCACACCGCCAGAATGGGCACCGTACCGGTAATCATCCCGTTGGTGAATGATCCAAAATATTTCCCCGCCCCCGGCGAGAAGGTGTGGCACAGTGCGCCAAGGAATAGCGGGACGAGCATCATCCCCCCCGGGATTTTCTCAATCGAGCGTTTTATCTGCATTTCCATCACCTGTCGGCATATTTTTAAGGGCTGATGCGTCATTCCTCAACGGAGCATCAGTGTTGATGGAAACGAAGATAGACATTCATTTGATCAATAAAAGTGATCAAAACCACATCAATTGAAACGCTGTTTTATTTTTATCGGATCATTGTTTTTATTTTGAAATTGATCACAAAAAAACCACCGCCGTTGGCGATGGTTCATTTTTTAAGCTGCAATGCGGCGTAAACGCCTCATTGCAGCAGGCATCAAATGATTATTTTTTCGCTGCGAAACGTGCCGCTGCTTCGTCCCAGTTCACCACGTTCCAGAACTCTTTAATGTAGTCCGGACGGCGGTTCTGGAATTTCAGGTAGTAAGCATGTTCCCACACATCCAGGCCCAGAATCGGGAAGCCGGAAGCGCCAGAAATGGCTTCGCCCATCAGCGGAGAGTCCTGGTTAGCAGTAGAAACCACCGCCAGTTTATCGCCTTTTTGCACCAGCCATGCCCAGCCGGAACCAAAGCGGGAAGCTGCCGCTTTCTCAAATTCTGCTTTGAAGTTATCAACGGAGCCGAAGTCACGTTCGATAGCCGCTTTCAGGTCACCCTGCAGGGTGGTGCCTTTTTTCAGACCTTTCCAGAACAGGCTGTGGTTAGCGTGACCACCAGCGTTATTGCGCAGTACGGTTTTCTTGTCTGCTGGCAGTTGGTCCAGTTTGGTGATCAGCTCTTCAACCGGCAGGTTAGCGAATTCTGGCAGGCTTTCCAGCGCCGCGTTGGCGTTGTTAACGTAGGCCTGATGGTGTTTGGTGTGGTGGATTTCCATGGTCTGCTTATCGAAGTGCGGTTCCAGGGCATCGTAAGCATACGGCAGGGATGGCAGGGTATAACTCATATTCATCTCCAGTGTTGTCGGGCGGCCGATTGTTAATGCCGCGTAAGCAGTTGGTTCATTATAGTTAATTAAATGATATTGAAAATGATTATCAATGCCGCACTTTTCATAAGGGTATGGTTTTGCAGGAAAATGCCCAAGATGTGAAACAAATCACCCACTTAATGCCGTGATTGCCAGTAAATCGGCAGCGGCGGCAACAGGCGAAAGGTTAATCGACAGCACGATTTTTACACTCATCTCGTCGGAGATGTGACGCGACGAAAAATGATGAGGATAAGAAGATGAGTAACGCGATTACGATGGGGATATTTTGGCATTTGATCGGCGCGGCCAGTGCAGCCTGTTTTTACGCTCCGTTCAAAAAAGTAAAAAAATGGTCATGGGAAACCATGTGGTCAGTCGGTGGGATTGTTTCGTGGATTATCCTGCCGTGGGCCATCAGCGCCCTGTTACTACCGAATTTCTGGGCGTATTACAGCTCGTTTAGTCTCTCTACGCTGCTGCCTGTTTTTCTGTTCGGCGCTATGTGGGGGATCGGTAATATCAACTACGGCCTGACCATGCGTTATCTCGGCATGTCGATGGGAATTGGCATCGCCATTGGCATTACGTTGATTGTCGGTACGCTGATGACGCCAATTATCAACGGCAATTTCGATGTGCTGATTAATACCGAAGGCGGACGCATGACGTTGCTCGGCGTTCTGGTGGCGCTGATTGGCGTAGGGATTGTAACTCGCGCCGGGCAGTTGAAAGAGCGCAAGATGGGCATTAAAGCAGAAGAGTTCAATCTGAAAAAAGGGCTGGTGCTGGCGGTGATGTGCGGCATTTTCTCTGCCGGGATGTCCTTTGCGATGAACGCCGCAAAACCGATGCATGAAGCCGCTGCCGCGCTGGGCGTCGATCCCCTGTATGTCGCTCTGCCAAGCTATGTTGTCATCATGGGCGGCGGCGCAATCATCAACCTCGGCTTCTGCTTCATTCGTCTGGCAAAAGTGAAAGATTTGTCGCTAAAAGCCGACTTCTCGCTGGCAAAACCGCTGATCATTCACAATGTGCTACTCTCAGCTCTGGGTGGGTTGATGTGGTATCTGCAATTCTTTTTCTATGCCTGGGGCCACGCCCGCATTCCGGCGCAGTATGACTACATCAGTTGGATGCTGCATATGAGCTTCTATGTATTGTGCGGCGGTATCGTTGGGCTGGTGCTGAAAGAGTGGAACAATGCAGGACGCCGTCCGGTAACGGTGTTGAGCCTCGGTTGTGTGGTGATTATTGTTGCCGCTAACATCGTCGGCATCGGCATGGCGAATTAATCTTTCTGCGAATTGAGATGACGCCACTGGCTGGGCGTCATCCCGGTTTCCCGGGTAAACACCACCGAAAAATAGTTACTATCTTCAAAGCCACATTCGGTCGAAATATCACTGATTAACAGGCGGCTATGCTGGAGGAGATATTGCGCATGACACACTCTGACCTGTCGCAGATATTGATTGATGGTCATTCCAGTCTGCTGACGAAATTGCTGACGCAAAACGCGCTCACTGCACGATGCCTCATCACAAAATTTATCCAGCGCAAAGGGACTTTTCAGGCTGGCCGCCAGCCAGGTAATCAGCTTATCCAGCAACGTTTCGCTGGATGTTGGCGGCAACGAATCACTGGTGTAACGATGGCGATTCAGCAACATCACCAACTGCCCGAACAGCAACTCAGCCATTTCGTTAGCAAACGGCACATGCTGACTACTTTCATGCTCAAGCTGACCGATAACCTGCCGCGCCTGCGCCATCCCCACGCTACCTAAACGCCAGTGTGGTTGCCCTGCGCTGGCGTTAAATCCCGGAATCGCCCCCTGCCAGTCAAGATTCAGCTTCAGCCGCTCCGGGCAATAAATAATATTCTGCAAAACCAGATCGTTAACGGAAGCGTAGGAGTGTTTATCGTCAGCATGAATGTAAAAGAGATCGCCACGGGTAATGCGATAAGGGCGATCGTTGAGTACATGCAGACCATTACCGCGCCAGACAATTACCAGCTCACAAAAATCATGTGTATGTTCAGCAAAGACATCTTGCGGATAACGGTCAGCCACAGCGACTGCCTGCTGGTCGCTGGCAAAAAAATCATCTTTGAGAAGTTTTAACTGATGCGCCACCGTGGCTACCTCGGCCAGAGAGCGAAGTTGATTATTCGCAATATGGCGTACAAATACGTTGAGAAGATTCGCGTTATTGCAGAAAGCCATCCCGTCCCTGGCGAATATCACGCGGTGACCAGTTAAACTCTCGGCGAAAAAGCGTCGAAAAGTGGTTACTGTCGCTAAATCCGCAGCGATAGGCGATGTCAGTAACGCTGGCCTCGCTGTGGCGTAGCAGATGTCGGGCTTTCATCAGTCGCAGGCGGTTCAGGTAACGCTGAGGCGTCAGTCCCGTTTTCTGCTTAAGCTGCCGATGTAGCGTACGCAGCGAAAGAGAAAATTGATCCGCCACAGCGTCCCAATTCACCTCATCGGCAAAATGGTCCTCCAGCCAGGCCAGAAGCAAGTTGAGACGTGACGCGCTGTTTTCCAGGTTCTCCTGCAAACTGCTTTTACGCAGCAAGAGCAGTAATTGCATAAATAAGATCTCGCGACTGGCGGTCGAGGGTAAATCATTTTCCTCTTCCTGCTGTTCCATCTGTGCAACCAGCTGTCGCACCTGCTGCAACACGCTGTGGTTAACGCGCCAGTGAGACGGATACTGCCCATCCTGCTCTTGTGGCAGCAACTGATTCAGCCCGGCGAGAAACTGAAATCGATCCGGCGAGCGATACAGCACATTGGTCAGACACAGATTATCGGTATGTTCATACAGATGCCGATCATGATCGCGTACGAAACAGACCGTCCCACCGGTGATGGTATAGGGCTGCCCATTAAATACATGAATACCCGTGCCATGTTCGACAATCACAATTTCATGAAAATCATGATGATGTTCAGGAAAATCCGCCTGCGGGAGCCGGGGTTCTATCGCCACGGACGCGTTACCAGACGGAAAAAAATCCACACTATGTAATACGGTCATACTGGCCTCCTGATGTCGTCAACACGGCGAAATAGTAATCACGAGGTCAGGTTCTTACCTTAAATTTTCGACGGAAAACCACGTAAAAAACGTCGATTTTTCAAGATACAGCGTGAATTTTCAGGAAATGCGGTGAGCATCACATCACCACAATGAAGCAAATTGTGAACATCATCACGTTCATCTTTCCCTGGTTGCCAATGGCCCATTTTCCTGTCAGTAACGAGAAGGTCACGAATTCAGGCGCTTTTTAGACTGGTCGTAATGAAATTCAGCAGGATCACATTATGACCTTTCGCAATTGTGTCGCCGTCGATCTCGGCGCATCCAGTGGGCGCGTGATGCTGGCGCGTTACGAGCGTGAATGCCGCAGCCTGACGCTGCGCGAAATCCATCGTTTTAACAATGGCCTGCATAGCCAGAACGGTTATGTCACCTGGAATGTGGATAGCCTGGAAAGTGCCATTCGCCTTGGATTAAACAAGGTGTGCGAGGAAGGGATTCGTATCGATAGCATTGGGATTGATACCTGGGGCGTGGACTTTGTGCTGCTCGACCAACAGGGTCAGCGTGTGGGCCTGCCCGTTGCTTATCGCGATAGCCGCACCAATGGCCTAATGGCGCAGGCACAACAACAACTCGGCAAACGCGATATTTATCAACGTAGCGGCATCCAGTTTCTGCCCTTCAATACGATCTATCAGCTACGTGCACTGACAGAGCAGCAACCAGAACTTATTCCACACATTGCTCACGCTTTGCTGATACCGGATTACTTTAGTTATCGCCTGACCGGCAAGATGAACTGGGAATATACCAACGCCACGACCACGCAACTGGTCAATATCAATAGCGACGACTGGGACGAGTCGCTACTGGCGTGGAGCGGTGCCAACAAAGCCTGGTTTGGTCGCCCGACGCATCCGGGTAATGTCATAGGTCACTGGATTTGCCCGCAGGGTAATGAGATTCCGGTGGTCGCCGTTGCCAGCCATGATACCGCCAGCGCGGTTATCGCCTCGCCGTTAAACGGTTCACGCGCCGCTTATCTCTCTTCTGGCACCTGGTCATTGATGGGCTTCGAAAGCCAGACGCCATTTACCAATGACACGGCGCTGGCAGCCAATATCACCAACGAAGGCGGGGCGGAAGGTCGCTATCGGGTGCTGAAAAATATTATGGGCTTATGGCTGCTTCAGCGAGTGCTTCAGGAGCGGCAAATCAACGATCTTCCGGCGCTTATCGCCGCAACACAGGCACTTCCGGCCTGCCGCTTCATCATCAATCCCAATGACGATCGCTTTATTAATCCTGACGAGATGTGCAGCGAAATTCAGGCTGCGTGTCGGGAAACGGCGCAACCGATCCCGGAAAGTGATGCTGAACTGGCGCGCTGTATTTTCGACAGTCTGGCGCTGCTGTATGCCGATGTGTTGCATGAGCTGGCGCAGCTGCGTGGTGAAGATTTCTCGCAACTGCATATTGTCGGCGGCGGCTGCCAGAACACGCTGCTCAACCAGCTGTGTGCCGATGCCTGCGGTATTCGGGTGATCGCAGGGCCTGTTGAAGCCTCGACGCTCGGCAATATCGGCATCCAGTTAATGACGCTGGATGAACTCAACAATGTGGATGATTTCCGTCAGGTCGTCAGCACTACCGCGAATCTGACCACCTTTACCCCTAATCCTGACAGTGAAATTGCCCACTATGTGGCGCAGATTCACTCTACACGACAGACAAAGGAGCTTTGCGCATGACCACTCAACTGGAACAGGCCTGGGAGCTTGCGAAACAGCGTTTCGCGGCAGTAGGGATTGATGTCGAGGAGGCACTGCGCCAACTTGATCGTTTACCCGTTTCAATGCACTGCTGGCAGGGCGATGATGTTTCCGGTTTTGAAAACCCGGAAGGTTCGCTGACCGGTGGTATTCAGGCTACTGGTAATTATCCGGGCAAAGCGCGTAATGCCAGTGAGCTACGTGCCGATCTGGAACAGGCTATGCGGCTGATTCCAGGGCCGAAACGGCTTAATTTACATGCCATCTATCTGGAATCAGACACGCCAGTCTCGCGCGACCAGATCAAACCAGAGCACTTCAAAAACTGGGTTGAATGGGCGAAAGCCAATCAGCTCGGTCTGGATTTTAACCCCTCCTGTTTTTCGCATCCGCTAAGCGCCGATGGCTTTACGCTTTCCCATGCCGACGACCGCATTCGCCAGTTCTGGATTGACCACTGTAAAGCCAGCCGCCGTGTTTCAGCCTATTTTGGCGAGCAACTCGGCACACCATCGGTGATGAACATCTGGATCCCGGATGGTATGAAAGATATCACCGTTGACCGTCTCGCCCCACGCCAGCGTTTGCTGGCAGCACTGGATGAGGTGATCAGCGAGAAGCTAAACCCTGCGCACCATATCGACGCCGTTGAGAGCAAATTGTTTGGCATTGGCGCGGAGAGCTACACGGTTGGCTCCAATGAGTTTTACCTGGGGTATGCCACCAGCCGCCAGACAGCGCTGTGCCTGGACGCCGGGCATTTCCACCCGACTGAAGTGATTTCCGACAAGATTTCCGCCGCCATGCTGTATGTGCCGCAGTTGCTGCTGCACGTCAGCCGTCCGGTTCGCTGGGACAGCGATCACGTAGTGCTGCTGGATGATGAAACCCAGGCGATTGCCAGTGAGATTGTTCGTCACGATCTGTTCGACCGGGTGCATATCGGCCTCGACTTCTTCGATGCCTCTATCAACCGCATTGCCGCGTGGGTCATTGGTACACGCAATATGAAAAAAGCCCTGCTACGTGCGTTGCTGGAACCTACCGCTGAACTACGCAAGCTGGAAGCGGCGGGCGATTACACTGCGCGTCTGGCGCTACTGGAAGAGCAGAAATCGTTGCCATGGCAGGCGGTATGGGAAATGTATTGTCAGCGTCACGATACGCCAGCGGGTAGCGAATGGCTGGAGAACGTGCGGACTTATGAGAAAGAAATTTTGAGTCGCCGCGGGTAAACACTGCCGGATGCGGCACAAGTGCCTTATCCGGCCTACAGGTCGGCAATAGTTGTAGG